>Ga0306908_1000047_pt1 | contig 88312 bp, 82 predicted proteins | sample AntRauTorcE11899_FD_190430 | JGI IMG/M metagenome (GOLD analysis project Ga0306908, IMG submission 190430) | Saline lake microbial communities from Rauer Islands, Antarctica - Metagenome Torckler E11 #899 (v2) (version 2) | ecosystem: Environmental > Aquatic > Non-marine Saline and Alkaline >... | reverse complement strand
CTGGCAAAGTTCCGTGGCGTCTCGAAGCATCACCTCCAAAAATACCTGCGGTTTCTCGCACTGAAACTCAACTCACCAGATGACTGGTTCGAGAAACTCCTGTGTTACAATGTATCGGGATGAGCGTAACTAATAATCCTTCTCTAGACGAAACAAAGATCGACCTTACCGTGGATGGCGGAATCGTGGTTAGGCACTTAGGTGATATGGGAATTAGGACAGAGTAATTTTCCATTTCAGAGCCGTTAGTGTGAGAAATTGAGGTTGTGCCGGAACCATTTTTAAGCCTCAATATGACTTGAGGCGGATATTTCCTACAACCATTTTCAATGTGACATACTATGAACGGGATACAACACTTTACTAGGAATATCCTGTCAACAAAGGTGAAGCAACGGTCGGCCAGTCAATGAGCCACCGTCACGATAATTCACTCAAAACCCGAATGCATCGTCGACCAGACACACAACTTTTGGGAGTTCAAAACGTTCATGGACCGATTGGCGTGTACCGCTGAAGAGTACGGCATCTCCGTTGAGGTTCGATCTGAGGCATGGACGAGCAAGAAATGTCCGAAATGCGGGTCACCCAAGGACACGAGAGGTCATTAGGACATGCTGACGTGTTTGTGTGGATTCGAGGGGCAGGCCGACCTCACGGCGTCAGAAACGTTCCTAAAACGTTATCAGGACTCTCCGAGTTCTGATTTGCAATCGAGACACGTCGTATCTCGTCAACGACAAAAGGCCGCAAGAGTGCCAATGGCACGGCCTGTATGCCTCAAGTGGGACGACCACAACTGGTCGGAGTCACTACGCTCAGTTCCCAACGTGGAACATACGAACCCGCAAGTTGCCTCCATGGGTCGGTAATCAATACCTTTCCAGCGCGAGTAAACCCACCGTTCACCGTGGGGTGGGTGTCATTCCAAGAACAGCGACTCCGCCACGTACACCGTCACGATCCAGTTGGGCGCGTCGACGACCTCGCTCACCTTCAGATAGACCGCCGCTCAGTTGCGCGTTGCCAGCACTTTCGGTGGTGTGTTGAAAGACGGGAAGTCGCTCGTGAATGGGGTGAAGACCGTTTGTTGAGTCGCGGAGGTCATGAGGCTCTCTCTAGGCCTCGACCTCGACACAAGCGGGCTGAGTTTGGTGGTGAAAACCCATGTCGGCCGACACCTCCTCGGCGCCGACAGCAGACCGTGCGTCGGGTGAACCGGATGTCCGCTGCAGAGCCTCAGCGCTTCGTTGAACTTGTCGCAGAGCTTTTCTCGGCGTGGGGTAGACCTAGACTCCGGCTCAGTATGTAACATTGTGCGAAATCTATTTGTTATGGGTTTCGTACTATGTTACACCGTGCTCAGGCGCATCGAACTCGAGGTCCTCGCCACGGTCGACCGGGGCGACACGATCTCCGAACTCGCGACGAAGCTCGACCACAGCGAGAGTTACCTCTCTCGTGCCGTCGCCGACCTCGTCGAGAAGGGGCTCGTCTACACGGAACGCGATGGCCGGCGAAAACGAGTCGTCCCGTCGGATGCTCGCGCCGTCGAACTCTATCGGGACCTCGTCCGCCAGCATTCCCACATCGAGTTCCCCGAGCTGCTGACCGGGAAGGCACTCGAGGTGCTGTACTACCTCGACCAGCCGCGAACTGTCTCCGAGATCGCCGACCGGAGCGACAACTACCGCAATACGGTCAACCGTGTTCTCAAGCGATTCCGCGACCGTGGTCTCGTCGGGACGGACGACGGCCGCTATGACTTCAACGCCGACTTCGACCGCCTCCACGAGTTTGCCCGTGAACTCGCACATCATCTCCATCGCCAACGCCTCGAAGCCGTCGCCTCGAAGGGAACGATTCTCTGGGAGGACTACGACGTATTCCTCGCCCAAGCCGAGACGGAGATCGACGCAGACGGGTTCCACGAAACCGGGCTCGCTCGATTCGCGGCCTTCGACCTTCAGTTCCTGCTCACCGACCACCGCTACTACCTCTACTCCGAGAATCTGGACGACGTCTCGCCGGCGGAGCTCTGCTGTCACACGCTGTTGGTCGACGACGGCAGCCGTCACCGCTCGTACTGTCTCCTCCTACTCAGCCACGTCGACGTCGACGAAGACGATCTCCGCGAGCAAGCGGTGAAGTACGGACTCGAAGACGAGATCGACGCCTTGCTCCGCTACCTCGAGACCCACGGCGAGATCGAAGACGGCCGTCTCCCCGAGTGGTCCGAGTTCCAGGAGCTGGCAGCTGATTACGAGGTGGACCTCCCCCAATGAGACCAACATTTGGACGCGAATACATCGAGGACGAGTTCCAGCGAATCGCAGAGGGACTGACCGATCCGCTCACAGTATACCTGATCGGTGGCGGGGCGATGTCGCTCTGCGACCTCAAGGGAGCGACGAAGGATATCGACCTGGTTGTCCCGGATGGTGATGCGTACGGCCAGCTGTGGGCAGTCCTGATGGACCTGGGATATGCGGAGGTACAATCGCTGGATGCCGACTATCGGGCGCTCGGCGCGACCAGCTGCGTCGAGAACGCCGATGGGTGTCGCCTCGACATCTTCAACCAGCAGGTCGCGAACAAGCTCGTGCTCACCGACGGCATGGAAGAGCGCAGCGAGCCGTTCCTCGACACGGATCGATTGACAGTCCGGCTGGTCAGCAACGAGGATATCTTCCTGTTCAAGGCGATTGCCGGCCGCGACGACGATATCGAGGACATGAACATGCTGGTGCAGGCCGGCCTCGACTACGACGTTGTCGAGGCGGAACTCGAGGCCCAGATCGACCGGCTCGACGACGATCAGTTCGCAACGTTCGCGAACGAAGCCCTGGTCGAACTCGAGGAGCGGTACGGGGTGACCACGCCGATCGAGGATCGAGTTCAAGAACTGACGGATCGGTACTACCGTGGGCTCGAAGTCCTCCAGGCACTTGACGAACCGATGACCGTCGATGAGTTGGCTGCCGAATTGGAGCTGGACACCGACGAGGTTCGAAACCGGGTCGCGTATCTCGCGACGTTCGACCGGGTCCGTCGAGATGACGGGACTGTTCGTCCGAGAGAATAGTTTACTCTCCGCCCCTACGCAGTGGGAAGCCGGCCATCTGGGCGAGGCACACGGCCGCGCTTGATCTCGTTCTCGACGCGACGCAAATGCTTACAGCCACCGTCGGGTGTTCGCTGCTGCCAGTCGGGGCACGTACACGACTCGTCGACGACCAGCCGGTCGCGGACGTCACCCGTTCGGCCACCGTCCGGAGCGACGGCTTTCGCAGGGCCACTGAGCCGCTCGTGAAGCACTTCTTCGACCGGATGGCCTTCCGGCCAGAGGTAGTGGACTTCGCGGCGCTCGCGATGGTCGTAGGAGCCACACGCGGCTGCGCTCCCAGTCCATACTCGCCAGGCACCGAGCGCGGCCATCACGTCGACGATGTTGCGGGGAACCGTCTGGTGGTCGTCCGGGAAGAACACCCGGAAGCGTGTACACGCCTCCTGCGGCGGGACAGTCTCCCACCAGTCCTCGCTGGAGCCCCAGCTATCGAACATCGCCTCGTCGGTGCCGTAGCCGACAGTGACGCCGTCGATCGGTGTCCAGTCCGTTGGGAGGTGGTCTGTCTGCCCCTCGAGTATCCGGAGGACGGCGTATCGAAGGTACTCGTGGGCTTCGTTGTCCGCCGTTCGAGTGACCTGGTCATGCTGCTCGGCGACGTGCTCGGCTTCTTCGAGGACCGTCGTAAGATAGCGGTCAGTCATAATTCGACGGAGGTCAGAATGCGCCTCCGCCCCTCGGCGGGCGCTAAAAACTTAACCAACAGTTCCGTTCTACTGTCTCTCGCGTTGGTTACTGAGAATCATCTACTGCCGTCTTCTGGCAGAGACGAATTCGCTACGTCGTCTCCCCCGCAGATACACTCGTAGCCCTGTCGAGACCGGCCAATAACGTATGCATGAATCTCGGTGGCGAGTTCATACATCGCGTCGGCACGCGCTGCTGAGGCAAGCCCATCCTGATAGTAGGTCTTTGCTCGGTGGTCGCGCCAGAGATCCGCGAGGTCCGCGGCCATCGACTCCCCGAAGACACCGGCCGCTGCCGCCTCACGGTAGACCCCAGGATGCGTGCCGGGAAGATCATCCGGCTGCATCGTGCCGCGTTCGAGCAGACGGAATTCGATGGTTCGTTCGATAGCGACGAACGACGCCTCGATAACGAGCGTGTAGTAGCTGGCATCCCGGAGTGCCTCGGCGCCGGCGAGTAAGCGACAGGTCTTCCGCAACTGGAGGAGGGCGGCGTCCTCGACATCCAGCCCGGCTTCGATCTCTGTTGGACGGCGGTCAAACGCGGCTTGCACCTCGTCAATGAGGTGCTCGATGTGCGTACTACTCATCGGCGACGACCTCCTTGCGGAGCGCATCGAGTTGATCGCTCCCGTACACTGTAATTCCCTCGGCGAAGATCTCGCGGAGTTTTGACCCGGCTCTGCCCGCGCTCTCCGCGGACTCGACATACGGTTCGAACACAAATCGGTCACCGTCGAAGCGTTCGGACTGGAGGTCAGCAACGACGTCGGTAATCCGACGGCGGGCTGTCGTCCGGTCGCCATCGACGACCACGAAGCAATCGATGTCACTCTGCCGGTCAGCCTCTCCGCGGGCAACGCTCCCAAAGACGACGATCCCGAGGAGGTCCTTGATGTCGTCGTCGTCGGAAATCGTGGCTTGCACGCGGTCGACGAATGCCCGGATCGGCGCGTGGAACTCCGACTGTGGAATGGCGAGAATCGGGTCGTCTTTCTGGAGTCGGTCTGGGTTAATCGCGATGTAGTTGCGCTGTGGTGTCTCTCGAATCTGGATGGCGCCGATACTGTCGAGGAGGTCGACGGCCCGCCAGACCGTCGAGCGGGTGACACCCGTAGCATCGACGAGTTCGGGGATCGTAAACTCCGTGTCGTGGGCGTCGGCCAGCAGTCGGAGGATGTCGTCCGCGGCGCCGATACGAAAGACATCGGTGTCCGTGTCGGGATACGCATCGATACAGACGGTTATATCCTGTTTCGCCATTTCAGACACTATCTGATTTTGTGCAACGAAATATAAATAGATGGCGACGTCACGCAGCAGGGGCGCTATACTTCGCGAGTGATTTAGTTAGGACTCCGTCGGCTCCAGCGCCCGGCTCGACGTTGATGCGGAGGCGATACGTGCTATCGGTCGATCCGGTGTCGGGCCGCGTAGGGTCCATTGGGGAATAGCCACTTGTGAATGAGGCGACGAGTTCCTCCCCGGCGGGGAGGTCAATGCTGAGTTGGTCGGCGAAGTAGTGATCCGATTGGTCGTGACGCTGCTGTACACTCACACCGGATTGAGTGTTGTGCCACCGCTCGCTGATGGGCACAACTCAGTTAACCAACGAAAGGAGAGTTCGGGGCCGGACGTTGGTTAAGAGTTTTACTCGGCCGTTTCGAGTGTGTCGATGATCTCTTGTGCCGTCGTACTGATCCGGCCGATCCGCTCGCGAACCACCTCGGGATCGTCGTCGACGTCGAAGTGGAGCAGGGCGTGCGCGTACTCGTGAATCAGCGTCCGAGCGAGATCGGCGTTGTTCTCCCGATCCCGAGCCTCGACACGCGGCTGCATATCGACGAGACTCAGCTGTTCGCAGATGCCCTTCGCCTCACCGTGGGTCCATTCGTCTGCCGGAATAATCCGCACTGTCACGCCGAGCTCATCCGCGGCGTCGGTCAGCTGACCAACGGGGTCACCGGCGTCCCCAGTCGCTTCCGTATCGAGGTCGGGGAGCGGTTCGCCCTCGGTCTGGGAGACGTCGAACACCGGCGCGGGCTTGAACCCAACGAGCCCCTCCGACCACTCCTCTGGTGGCGTCTCGTCGTAGTCACAGTCGCTGTTCTCGTGGTAGCTCGGCGAGTTCTCGCACTCCGGGCACTGCGTCGTGATGATCGGCGCCCAGATCCAGATGGCCGACTCGCTCTCCTGGACGTGCCGGTCGAACTCCTCCTGCCACGTTCGATAGCCCGCCACGCGAGTCGCTTCGGGGCACTGCAGCTTGATGAGGAGCGTGTTTCGGTGCGAATAGTCGTGGAAGCGACTTTCGACGTCCAACCACTCCTAGAACTCCTCACTTGCTTGTGCATCGTCGACGTGGTCAACGAGGTCGTCAATCCACGTTTCGATGGTACTGTGCATCTCGTCGTGTCGGGTGTCAGTCTCCTCGAAGGAGACCGACGAGTTACTGGTCGTAGCCATTGTGTTCACCAAATCGAGTTCACCGCTACTGCAGCAATTCAGAACGCGCCGCACCCCTTGGGGGCGCAAAAAAACACGCCTACACGACTCCTTTTTAAGTTGGGATGGCCATCAGGAGATGGTGTTAACAACCGTGCGTACCTCAGCTGAGCTAGGATGGGATTCTTGAGTACACTCTACAGCGCCGTCGATGGTGATTCATCGACCCTGTGGGAGTGCCGAACTGTGGGGAGACACTCTCAGAAGACACCGATGAGTGTCCAAGCTGCGGTGCTGAGGATGTTGCCTGCTACGAATTCTGATTAGCGCAACGCGGCCTTCTCATCAGCGAACCCGACCGTAACGAGGTACTTGATGAACTCGTCGAAGCGCTCGACGTCGCTGGGCGTGTCGGTCGCCAGGTGCCGCACCCATTCGATAGTCCACCGGAACGCAGGGTCAGATCCGCCGTTCCCGTGGATGTACCACACCGCGCCGCTTTCAGCACGACCAGCGGATTCGTCGGCGGGTGCTCACCGGCGAGCCCATAGGTGATGGATTCGATTTCGTCGGGGAGATCTGTGGGTTCGATATCCTCGGAACGGTCCGGATGGTGAATGCTGTTTGCGATGGTTGTCGGCGCCTCCCACCCCTAGCCAGTTGCATTCTTCACCAGGACCTCGATAGTGGAATCCTGTTCGTGAATCGCGTTCTGGATGTCGTAGCGGGCATCCCCACGAAGAGAGGTCACGGCACCGATCCGCTCCGGGAACACTGGCGGCTGCTGTTTCTGGTGGTCGTCGAACTAACCGCGTTCTTCGAGTTCGCTTCGTAAGCGCTCAACTGCGGCCGCCTGATCGCCGTCGCCGCCGACGATGACTTCCCGCGGTTTGAAGTCAATTTTCACGTCCTCGACCCAGTAGCCGATATCGCCTTCGAGGATAACCTCGGTTCCATCCTCGAGGTCGACGTCCATATTCCGGTAGTGGTTCCTAGACTCGAAACGGGCGACCGGACCGTTCCCGCGGTCGCCACGATGCCATCCGTACCCGCTAGAACTCCCCACTTCTGACGTGGAACTTGGTTGGCTTGTCCATCATTGGGTTGTCCGATTCGATCCAGGCCGCGACGAGTTCGACTACTTCGCCGACGGGGACCTTCGGTTCTCCGAAGTGGTTGTGACACCGGCTAGCATCGTTGAGGAGTGCCGTTTTTCGTTCCTGTCCCTCGAATACGACATCTGTTCCAAACCGATCGGCGAACCGTTCCGCAAGCGACCGGACCGAGAGCGTCTCCGGACCGGTCACGTTGAGCACCTCGGCCGGGGAGTCAGTCAGCCCCAGAGAACGGAAGCAGACCGAGTTCGCGTCACCCTGCCAAATCACGTTGACGTACCCCATATCCAGCGGCACCGGCTCGCCGTGGTAGACCCACTTTGCGATGTCCGTCAGAACACCGTACCGGGCCTCAACGGCGTAGTTCAACCGAAAGAGAAGGGTCGGCGTGCTGTTCCGCTCGCTGAAGTACTGGAAGACGCGTTCTCTCCCCAGACACGACTGAGCGTACTCACCGACCGGACCGGTCTCATCAGATTCAGTACACCCTCCCGACTCGGCCGATACCGGCGGGTACACGTTCCCGGTCGAGAAGGCCACGATTCGTGACTCCGAGAACCGCCGGGCGACCTCTCCGGGAAGATAGGAGTTGATGGCCCACGTCTGGGGCTCCCGCCCGGCCGCCCCGAACTTCATACCAACCATATAGATGACATTCTCACAGTTCGGCAGCGAAGCCAGCGCTTCCTCCTCGAGGAGGTCAACCTTGATCGTTTCGGCGCCGATTGACTTGAGCTTCGACTCGTCTTCCGGATCAGTGTACCGTGAGACGGCGTACACCGTCCGGTCGACCCCAGCTCGGTCGCTTGCCCGGATAATCCGTCTGATCAGCGTCGGGCCCATCTTCCCCGCTGCTCCGAGAACCATCACGTCACCGTCAAGTTCCCCGGCGAAGTCGATATCTTCGGGATATGGCTCGGACAGTCTGTCGGACAACTCAGATTCGGTGGTGATCGCTTGTAGGGATTCTTCGGTCATAGTATTGTTTTGGAGTCGGGGCTCGCTGGTTTACCGGCGCTACGGTTATACCCGATATTGTATCCTCAACAAGAATTACAGGAACGGAGCCTGATATTAAAACTTTCCCCATTAAATAGGGATAGTGTTTAGGACGGCAGGAGTGAGGAATGCGAACGAAAAGGACCCCAACGAATCAATCGCGTGGAGAGCGTCGGAGTTTCCAAGATTCCCTCCGCACCAGTTTTCACGATTTTATTCCTACAGTACCGATCGGACCGAACTGAAGGTGGTCTGAACTATCCCAACAGTGAGATGCCGAACTCGGCAAGCACTGTCTGTAATGGTTGATGATTCGATACTGACCTATAGCCGAGCCCGCCAAAATATCGGCGTACCACGGATTCTTATACTCGCCCATCATCGATCCATCACGAGCGATACTGATGATCAAGAAGCCGAGAAGCGGGAATGCCACGACGGTGAGTGTCTGTGCGGCACGGAGCAGTTCGGTCGGTGATCCGGCACCTTGGGTGAGCAGAATGGCGATTGTCCCACTGACCATCGTACCCGTCGCGGTGTTCTTGATTGGACGGGATGTCTGCACATACAATGATCTCGGCATCAACCAAGTCTACCTGTGGATGGGGTTCCTTGAACAACCACATGAGACGACGCTCCGGCCTCTCGACCGCCTCAATAAAAATATCATTTGCAATTTCGATAAATTATGAACGAACCAACAATCGGATATATCGGACTGAATCACCACCATGCGGAGCCTTATCTCGCGAGCATCGCCGAACTGCCGGCGAGGCTCACGGCCGCGTGCAAACCAGATGGGGAACTCCGCGCAGACGACGTGAGTGGACTCGGCGACGTCCCGCTGTACTCCGATACCGAGGCGCTGCTGGACGGCGAGGATCCCGACGTACTCTGGGTTACGCTGCCGAACCGCGATACACCCGCGGCCATCGAGGCGGCCGTCGAACGAGAGATTGACGTTTATACTGAAAAACCAGCTGCGCGAACCGCGGCGAGCCTCAAACCCGTTGTCGACACCGTTGATGAGAGCGATGCAACCGTCTGCGTCTCTTACACCTGGCGTGGCCACCCTGCCTCCTGCGAACTCCGTTCCCGTGCGGAAACGGGGTTCTTTGGAGACGTCCGGTCGGTCGGAGCTCGGTTCCTAGCGTCGCAAACCGCGTACCGGGACGCCGATCACTACCTGTTCGATCACGAGGCAAGTCGCGGCGGCATCACCCAGTGGCTGGGTATCCACTGGCTCGACCTGCTCCCGTGGATGCTTCGTGACCCCATCGTTAGGGTGAACGCGAGTCTATTACACGGGACATCTGGAATCGATGTTGAGGATGGCGCCATCCTCCAGTTCGAGTTTGCCTCTGGAGCTATCGGGACTCTCGAGTGCGGCTACTACCTGCGTGAGGGTCGGTACGAAACAGAACTCTCAATAACGGGCACGGACGGCCGGGCCTTATGGGACCCGATGGGTGACTACTTTGGATTCGATGACGAGACGACTGTCGAGTTCGAGTCAGTTCGGAAGGAATACGCGAGCACGCCCCGTCGATATCTCACATACGATTACGAGCCGATGCCGGGGTACGGTGGCGGGTACGGCCTCGATTTTATGAATCAGTTCCTGGAGGCCCGGGTCTCCAAAAATGTCGAAAACCCGTCAGATATGCACGATGCACTGACGGTGCTCCACATCCTCGACGCAGTGTACGAATCGGCCGACTCCGGAACGTGGGCCAACGTCGATGGCGCGACCAGCATCCGGAAGTAACGCGCCAGCAGGACCGTTCGTCCGAACCGCGTCGATTGGCTCGTTCCTCTCCGTCGATCTCGACGAACAACTGATGATGTACCGCGAACACGGCTGATCGTGCATCCAGATTACGGTGCTCCATCGGAGGATAGACGCGTTCCACTAACACTGCGCCTCTTGACTGACCGCTTCCTCATTCTGGACAGCAACCGAAAGTATATTATGTAGTAGCGATGACCGATGGGCAACGATGCATATCGCAAGATTTAGAGATCCGTCCGGATACGTCCGGACAGGCGAGTGGAACACCGGTAGAATTGACACCGGAAGCGAGACGTACGACGCGGAAGCGGTTACGCTCCTACCCCCGACCGACCCGACGAAGATCATCTGTCAGGCTGGCGGATATATGGACCACCGCGAGGAGTCGGGGCTCGACGACCTACCTGACCGCCCGGAGCTGTTCGTGAAGACTCCCAATTGCGTCGTCGGGCCCGGCCGCGCTGTGGAACTCCCGCCAGGCAAGGGTGTGGTCGAGTTCGAGGCCGAGTTCGGCATCGTCATCGGGGATCAGTGCCGGGATATCTCCGAGGACGATGCGATGGATGTCGTCGAGGGATTCACTTGTGTCAACGACATCTCGAACCGCGACGACCAGCAGGCAGAGCGCAATTGGGTCCGGGGGAAGGCGTTCGACGCCTCGCTTCCGATAGGACCCGTGCTCGCGACGCCTGACGAGGTACCCGACGACGCCAGTCTCGAACTCCGTCATAACGGTGAGATCAAGCAAGAGTCCTCGCGGGATATGATGATATTTACTGTTGAGGAACTCGTATCGGAGGTGTCAGAACTCATTACGCTCGAACCCGGTGACATCATCGCCAGCGGGACGCCGTACGGGCCCGACCAGATATATGAAGGTGATACTATCGAAGTCGAGTTCGAGGGGGTCGGGACGCTCGAAAACCATGTTACAACCCGATAACAGACCACCTCACTTCTTATAATAATCAGCACTGTAGTTTCGGGACACGGCATACGCTCGAGGGTGAGCCGCCGATGCTCCGAGAGGGTCAGAACGACGGCACTCTCGTCAACACGAAAACCGACGTATTCGACCGTGTCTCGGTGGGACTGTGCGGGCGATTCGACTGCCAGGGGTAGACGTGCAGCTCCCAGTGATCACCGTCCCAGTGACTGATGACGCGACGATGTCGATCGCCGTCGTCCGGTCACTGGTTCGTGGTCACCCGCTCGGCAATACGTTTATGCCCGCGGACGGATGACCATGAGTATGCGTCGTGCACTCGTCCTCGTCGATCCGACCGACCCCAACCACGAGCTCCTTCGTGAGGCAGGAGAACTGGCAGCAGGAGTCGGCGCACCGCTCATCGTGCTGTCGTTGCTCACAAAGGAAGGTTACGAGCGGGACCGTGAGGTGCTCGAAACTATCGCTCGAGAGGAACGAACCAGTTATTCTACCGAATCGATAGACGAGTACGCCCAGCGGACTGCCGCGAGCACCGCCGAGGAGACCCTTGCGGGTATCGACGTCGGCTACGACACACGGGGCGTCGTTCTCGCCGGGGGGGATCGTGGCTCGACGGTGGTTCAGATCGCTGAGGAGACGGACTGTGACCACGTTTTCCTTGTCGGGAAACGACGATCGCCAGCAGGAAAGGCGATGTTCGGCGATACGGCACAGTCAGTCATCCTCAATTTCGACGGCCGAACGACCGTTGCAATGACCGACGACGGCTGACTGACGGTGCCCGTCGCCGGTGAAAATGCCCCAGCGACACCCGCTCATCGGGTTGTGTTGACGACACACCGAAAGCCGATGTTACCCGTCGAGGAATCAGGAGTGTTCTTCGAGCGGGCTGCAACCCGGTAGCGATTGCAGTACGAGTCGTGACAGAGGTACGACCCGCCACGCATTACGCGGGCGTTGCCGTCGACGGGCCCGGTCGGGTTCTCGTTGGAGTAGTCGTCGGTAGCGTGGTAGTCGGCGCTGAACCAGTCGGCACACCACTCCCACACGTTCCCGGAGACGTTGAACAGCCCGTAGTCGTTGGGGGCGAACGCGTCGACGGGGGCGGTGCCGTGGTAGCCATCGGCCGCGGTGTCGTTCTCAGGGAACTCCCCCTGCCAGATGTTGCAGTGGTGCTCGCCGTTCGGTCGTAACTCGTCACCCCATGCGTAGCGTTTTCCCTCCAACCCACCGCGTGCGGCGTACTCCCACTCGGCTTCCGTCGGCAGTCGCTTCCCGGCCCACGCTGCGTAGGCCGCGGCATCGCGATGCGAGACATGAGTGACGGGGTGATCCAGTCGGCCACTGAGGGCGTTCGACGACGGCCCCCTGGGTCGGAACCAGAACGCGCCTTCGACGGCGACCCACCACGGTGCGGCCGCAACCGAGTCGAGGACCCGGTCTTCGTCCTCGGTGGTCACGAAATCCTGGAACACGAACGACCAGCCGAACCGCTCGGCATCGGTCGTGTGTCCGGTGTCGCGGACGAACCGGAGGAACTCGGCGTTCGTCACCGCGTGGCGGTCGACGAGGAACGGGTCTAGCGTCACTTCGCGCGTCGGCCCCTCGCCGTCCTGCGGGAAGCCGACGCCGTCGTTGGTCCCCATCGTGAACGTCCCGCCGTCGAGGGTGACCATCCCGGACGTGTCGACCTCGTTGGGAGCTATCGCCAAATCGGTGCGAGGGTTCGCTGTTCGCTTCGCTGCCGTGGTGTCGTCCTCGCGGCCAGCCGAACAGCAGGGGACGTCGTCGGTCATGAGGGACGATTAGATGGCGACCGGAATAAACGTTCAGTTCCAGCCGTTCCACGTCCGAGGCCGCTCCGTGGAGTCACTGTCCGTCACACCCTCTTGCTGCACTGTCGAGGATCGGATCCCCTCCGTTGTGTCCGTATCCATCGGCGTATCCGATTGTCCCGTAACATCCTAATACTCCCTCTGCGACAGTTCATCACGAGACATGGTGACAATCACCAGCTATGAGTTGTTCGCGGTGCCGCCGCGGTGGCTGTTTCTTCGACTCGAGACCAGCGATGGGGTGGTCGGTTGGGGGGAACCGGTTGTCGAGGGACGGGCAAAAACAGTCGAGACGGCTGTCGAGGAACTGCTCGACACGTACTTGCTCGGGGAAGACCCGGCCGACATTGAGCGCCACTGGCAGACGATGTACCGCGGCGGGTTCTACCGCGGCGGTCCCGTCCTCATGTCGGCCATCGCTGGAATCGACCAAGCGCTCTGGGACATCAAGGGTAAACGCTTTGACGCACCCATCTACGAACTCCTCGGCGGAAAAGCGCGCGACCGGATGCAGGTGTACCAGTGGATCGGCGGCGACCGCCCGAGCGAGGTGGCCGCCGCCGCCAGGGAGGGGGTCGCGTCAGGACTCACCGCCCTGAAGATGAACGCGACACCGGAGTTTCGCGCCATCGACACGCCCGCGGCGGTCGAGGCGGCCGCCGCTCGCATTCGGGAAGTGCGTGAGACGGTGGGTCCCGATATCGGGATCGGCGTCGACTTCCATGGTCGCGTCGCCAAACCGATGGTCAAACGCCTCGCGAGCGCGCTCGACCCATCCGACCCTATGTTCATCGAAGAACCCGTAACGCCCGGTCACGACGAGGTACTCTCGACGCTCGCGGCACACACGGCGACGCCCATCGCGACCGGCGAGCGCCACTACTCCCGGTGGGACTTCAAACGGCTGTTCGAGCAGGGAGCCGTCGACGTGATTCAACCGGACCTTTCACACGCTGGTGGTATCACCGAGGTGCGAAAGATCGCGGCGATGGCCGAGGCGTACGACGTGGCGCTCGCGCCCCATTGTCCGCTCGGCCCTATCGCGTTCGCTGCCTGCCTGCAGGTCGACGCCGTCGCGCACAACGCGTTGATTCAAGAGCAGAGCCTCAATATCCACTACAACGAGACAGCCGACGTGCTGGACTACCTCGCCGACCCGTCGGTGTTCGACTACGGCGACGGGTTCGTCGACCTGCCCGCCGGTCCGGGACTGGGCATCGACGTCGACACAGAGTACGTCCGCGAGCAGGCCGAACGGGAGGTGGACTGGCACAACCCCGTCTGGCGGCACGACGACGGGAGCGTCGCGGAGTGGTAACGATGGCGGACAGTGGTCCACGCGACGAGGCAGCCGATGAGACTGACCCGAGCGCGTCCGAACGTATCGCCACGCCCCGGTTCGACGATGCGATTGCGAACGCGGTTTCTGGGCGGTTCGACGGGAAGACCGCGCTGGTCACCGGCAGTACTCGGGGCATCGGGGCGGGCGTCGCCGAGCGGTTCGCGGCCGAGGGCGCGAACGTGGTGATCACGGGACGCTCCGAGGGACCGGGCGAGGCCGTCGCGGCCGACATCCGTGGGGCCGGCGGCGAGGCCCGGTTCGTCCGAGCAGACATGCGAAACCCCGACGACATCGGCGCGCTCGTCGCCGCTACCGTCGAGGAGTACGGTGGTCTCGACGTCCTCGTGAACAACGCGGGTGTTCAGACCGAAACGACCGCGACCGACGCCAGTATCGATGACTGGCAGTTCGTTGTCGAGACGGACTTCCGGTCGTTCTGGCTCTGTACGAAGCATGCCGCCGAGTATCTTTCGCGCGGCGGGAGTGTGCTCAACATGTCCTCGAACCATGCGTTCTTGACGATGCCAGGGCTATTTCCGTACAACGCGGTCAAGGCTGGCATCAACGGCATGACCCGCGCGATGGCCCTGGAGTTCGGCCCGCGGGGGATTCGTGTCAACACGATCAATCCCGGGTGGGTCGAGATCGCCCGCACCCGCGAGGAACTGGCCGACGCCGACCGCGAGCGCATCGAGGCGATACACCCTGTGGGCCGCATCGGTACCCCTGCCGACGTGGCGGGCGTTGCCGCCTTCCTCGCCAGCGGCGACGCCGCGTTCGTCACCGGTGCGAGCCTCGTCGTCGATGGAGGCCGCAGCGCTGTCATGGAGGACGAGGGGTTCCTCGACTATCGCGAGCGGCGGTAACGCTTCTCACTTCGCTCGCGTCCGCGAATCGTGCCGTTCTCAGTATCGACGATTCCTCTCAGGCGTCGTCGTAACGATGTTTTCAGGTGTCGATGGGCTGTTGACCCCGTCGACGCGCAGTTCGTGGCCGTTGACGTAGTCGCTCTCGGGCGAGCAGAGGAACTGGACGGCATCGGCGATTTCCTCGGCCGGTCCCGAATCGAGGTCGTTGACGACAACGCTCGCCCCGTTGGCAGTGAGCGTCTCCGCAATCGCTCGCTCCGCACCGGTCACGAGCGCCGTTCTGTCAGTGAGGTCGGTATTCATACGCGGCGCAATCAGCGAGGGTACTAACGTCTTCAGGTTCCGGAAGCGCCGGTCGGTCGACAGTCGCCGGTCGGGTGACAGCCACCACACGATATTTAAGTGGGACCCGCCCATCGACCGCCCATGCGCGTGTTGCTCGTGGATATCGACTCGCTGCGCCCTGATCATCTGGGGTGTTACGGCTACCCGAGAGCCACCTCGCCGACCATCGACCGCGTGGCGGAAGACGGGGTCCGGTTCGACCGGTGTTACGTCTCGGACTCGCCGTGTCTGCCGTCGCGGACAGCACTGGCCACCGGCCGCCACGGCATCGACACCGGCGTCGTCACGCACTTCGGTGACGGCCAGTGGTACGACAACCCGGGGAGCGGACACACCACGGACCCCGACCGACCGCTCGCGTTCCAGCACCTCGCTCAACATGGCGTTCGAACGGCCTCGGTGAGTAGCTTCACGCAACGACACATGGCATATCACTTCAGCGCCGGGTTTCAGGATGCCATCCAACCGACAGCCGAGACGGGGCTGTTGGCGGTCGAGGACGCAAGCGACGTCACGGATGCAGCGCTGACGTGGCTCGATGGCCACGCGACCGACGACGACTGGCTACTGCACGTCAACTACTGGGACGTCCACCATCCCTACCAAGACGTGGCAGAGCACGTCGACACCGTCCGGAACTCCGGCCCGGCTCCGGACTGGCCGGACGAGGACGCCCTCGCTGCTCAAGAAGGGATGACGGGCACTAGAACACGCGAACTGTGGCCCAATCCAGCCGAACTCGACGCCGAGTGGTACGACGAGAAGTACGGCGAGCGTCCGATGCCCGACGCCTTCGATACCCGGGCGGACGTCGAGTTTGTCGTCGACGGCTACGATGCGTCGATTCGGAAAGTCGACACCGAGGTTGCGGCACTGCTCGACCGTCTCGAACGTGCTGGTGTCCGCGAAGAGACAGCGGTCGTCGTGACGGGCGACCACGGCGAGGCGCTCGGAGAACACGGCATCTACGCCGAACATGCTCTGCCACACCCGGCCTGTCAGCGCGTCCCCCTCATCGTCTCCTGGCCTGGTGTGACCGACGATCATGAAGGTAGCGCAACGCGAGATGGAGCCGACGACACGGTCGGTCGGGCCGTCAACGGGTACGTCTACCAGTTCGACCTCGTGGCGACGCTCTGTGACCTGCTCGACGTCCCCGTTCCATCGGGGTGGGCGGCCAGGTCGTTCCGCGACGCCATCTCGCCGGGCGAGCCGTTCGCCGGTCGGGACCAGCTTGTCTGTGGCCACGGCATCTACACGTTCGGGCGGGCGCTGTACACCGATGGGTGGATGTACGCCCGCCTGCTCCACCCGGGCGTCTTCTCGCTCCCCGGCCAGTACAACGACCCCGATCTCCCGAACAACGGACTGGAACTGCTGTACGACCTCGACGCCGACCCCCACCAGACGACGAACCTCGTCGCCAATCGGTCGGATCGACTCGCGGCGCTGCGCGCCCGGATGGACCGCTGGCTCGCCGAACGTCTCGGAGAGAGGTGGCCCGAGGAGCGGCCAGTCGACGGCGTCGGTCGCGACCCGCTGGCGGCGATGTGTCCGGCGGGGCCGTATCTCTACGTCGACCCCGACGACCTGTTGAGACGGTACCGCGAGCGTGGCGACGACGACCTGGCCGATCGACTCGCAGGAACGCTGTCACGGTTCTCACATGCGGATTGACCGATCGTAGGCGGGGGTCGCTCACCGCATGCGGCTCGTTGCTAACCTGCTAGCCGGCTGGTGACGTCATTCCTCACCGTTACTCCTTGACAGCGACCCACTCGCCGGTATCGGCGGAATCGTAGGCGGCGTCGAGCACGCGCAGCAACTGGACCGCGTCGTCTACCGTCGCCGGAACGTCGCCTGTCTCGTAGCCCGCGATGTACGCCTCGAAGTAGTCCTGTACGAAGTCACCCCAAGCGGGGAACCGATCGTAGGTGAACTCGTAATCGATGGTCCGTTTTGGCGCGGCCGACCAGTCGGTGGCTCCGGCCGTGAGTTCGAGCGGGACGGCCGGCTCGTGCTGGAGTGTGTCGTGGTGCAACGGCGTCAGCGCCTGTGCGTCGGTGCCGTATAGGCCGAGGTGAGTGTCCTTGCCGCGGTGGTTGAGGTAGTAGCCAGTGTGGTACGTTCCGAGCGTTCCGGCTTCGGTTTCGAACTGCAACACTGCCCCGGCGTCGACGTCCGCGTGGGGGTCGTCGGCGTCGTGAAACCGAGCGTTGACGCGAGCGATGGGGTCGTCGAGAATCCACGGGATAACGTCGAGCCAGTGGGGGCCGATCCACTGGAGTGCCCCACCACGACTCGTCTCCCGGTCGTAGATGTAGTGGGTGGTGTCCCGGTAGGAGAGTTGGCTGGCGTTGAATCGCCCCTCGACTGTCCAGACGTCGCCGAAGAAACCCTCGCGGACACGGTCTCGGAGGTCCATCGCGATAGGGTTGCGTCGGTAGTACAGCGTCGGCGAGATGGTGACGCCCGCGTCAGTCGCCCGCTGGGCGACCGCCTCGAGGTCAGCCGCCGTCCGGGCGATGGGTTTCTCGGAGATCACGTGGACGCCGTTGTCGACGGCCGCCTCGACGATGGCCGGCGTCTCGTCGTTCCGGTAGGTGATCCAGACTACGTCAATGTCGGCCTCCGCGACGAGTCGTTCGGGGTCCTCGTACACCGACGCACCGTCGACGAGGGCCGCCACCTCTTGACCCTCGGTCGTGATCTCGTCGGGGCGGTCGTCCATCGCTGCGAGCGTGTCGATATCGACGCGTTCGCCCGGTTCACAGACGGCGGTAATCGTAACGTCGAGACCGCTGGCAACGGCGAAGTACGGGTCGCGGTGATGGTGCTGGACGCCGATGTACCCGACTCGAACTGACATGACGGCCATTCGTGTGATGGATACAAGAAGCTATCCCACCGGAGGCGTCGTCGGGGGTGGCTGGTCGCGGGTCCGACGACGGGTCGAGTCCGGCGGGCGCAAACAGGGTACCTTCTCACGACTGGTCGGGCCGGCAGCGAGGGGTGCCCACCGAAAACTATTATCAGCGCGAGAGAGGTGGTGAATGCAGAGTCACATGGAAGAGCTAGGTATCATCATGAACGGTGTGACGGGGCGCATGGGGACGAACCAGCACCTCGTCCGGTCGATCCTCGCGTTGCGCGAAGAGGGCGGCGTCGAACTTCCGAGCGGCGAACGAGTCGTCCCCGACCCGCTGCTCGTCGGGCGGAGCGAGCGGAAACTGCGCCGGTTGAGCGAGGAGTACGGCGTCGAGCGATGGGTGGCAGACCCCGACTTGGAATCATGTCTCGACGGCGACGACGAGGTTTACTTCGACTCACAGATAACCCACCGACGCGCTCCCGCCCTCCAGCGGGCCATCGAAGCCGGCAAACACGTCTACTGTGAGAAGCCACTCGCGTCCGACCTCGAGACGGCCGTGGCCGTCGCGCGAGCGGCCGAGGAGAGCGACGCGAAACACGGTATTGTTCAGGACAAACTCTGGCTGCCGGGCATTCAGAAGCTCCAGCGGCTCCTCGACATAGGGTTTTTCGGCCGCGTGCTCTCGGCTCGCGTCGAGTTCGGTTACTGGGTGTTCACGGGCCATGACCAACCCGCCCAGCGGCCGTCGTGGAACTACCGGGCCGAGGACGGCGGCGGCATCATCGACGACATGTTCTCCCACTGGAGCTACGTGCTGGAGAACCTCTTCGGGCAGGTGGAGTCGGTGACGTGTCTTGGACGAACGCACGTCCCGGAGCGCGTCGACGAGGACGGCGAGGAGTACGAGGCGACAGCCGATGACGCTGCCTACGCCATCATGGAACTCGACGGGGGGACCGTCGCTCAGGTGAACTCATCGTGGACGGTGCGCGTCAACCGCGACGACCTCCTCGAGATTCAGGTCGACGGCACCGAAGGCAGCGCTGTCGCCGGGCTTCGTGACTGCAAGACGCAGTCCCACGCGAATACGCCGAAGCCGGTCTGGAACCCGGATACGCCATCCGACCACGACTTCTACGACGACTGGAGCGAGGTCCCCAACAACCAGGTGTTCGAAAACGCTTTCAAACGGCAGTGGGCGGACTTCATCCGCCACGTCGTCGCCGACGCGCCGTTTCGGTACGACTTCCGCGAGGGCGTCAAAGGCATCCAGTTGACCGAGGCGAGCCATCGCTCGTGGGATGAACGCCGAACGGTCGACATTGACGAGCCACCCGTCTGAGTGGGCTGTGAACACCCGATGGACTACTCCTCGTCGTTACCGGGTGACGACGCCGCCTCGTGTGGCGACGGCGCGACGAGGTCGCCGTCCTCGAAGGCAATTGATTCTGGTTCGGCGACGACGCGAAGGTCGGTGCAGTCGCGCGCTTCCTCGACAAGCGCTGTCGACGCATAGAGGAGCCCGAGCCGCATCGTGTCGCTCGCTCGGAGCACACGGACGGTCGCGGGATCCACGACCCCGATGGTCGAGAGCGCGGCGACCAACCCTGCCCGGTCGGTCTCGACGACCGGCGGGAGCCGGACGCCACGCGTCGTACTCGCCGTCAGCGCGTTGACGAGCGTGGTCGGCATATCGACATCGGCGAGCAGGTCGGTGTGGACGAAGTCTGCCGCACCCATACCCATGGCGTTGCCGTGGGTTGCGTCGGTGAGCGACCGCGTGTAGATGCGCTTGATGGTCGGGCTCTCCGGTTCAGGTTCCTGTATCGCGAACGGTCGCTGACCGGTAACGTTTGTATCCATCCCCTGCCCACTGATGTCCTTGCCCTGTCGGTCGAGAATGAGAAGGTCCAAATCGGCGAACGGGAGCGTTGGCATGCTGTCGTACGCGGTCTCGAGCAGTTCCGCCTCGCGGTCGAGGAAATCGCTCGGTGGAACTCCTTCGATGAGCGTCGTCTCGTCGTGCTGGTCCTCGACGACGGCGACGCCACCGATGACGGGAAGCTCATCGAGCAGTTGGCGTGTGAGTTCGGGGATCATGTCCCGGAGCGACCAGTCGACGGCCCAGTCGTGGGCGGTTTTCGCGCCACGCTGTTTCCCGAGGCCGATGACGAGCATCTTCGAGAGGCCGCTCTCGACGGTCCCATCGAAGTCTGTGTGAGGCTTGACGCGGTTGATTGGGACGATGGCGTCGGCGGCTGCCGCGTGCGCGTCCGTCACGACCAGCACGTCGCGCTCGGCGGTCCGACCGACCTCGACGACGTCCATGCTCGACCGGATCTCACAGCCAACCGACGCTTCAGTGACGCCGAGTTCGGCGAGCATCTCGCGTTGTCCCTCGCCGGTCGCCCCGCCGTGGCTTCCCATTGCGGGGACGACGAACGGCACGAGCCCACGCGCCTCCACCCCATCGACGACGCCGGCGACGACGGCAGGGAGGTTGGCGATTCCTCGACTGCCAACGCCGAGTGCGACCTCTCCTCCTGCAGGTACGTCGTCGAATACCAACCCGTTGAGTGCCCGGGCTGCCTGCTCTCGAACCGCAGCGCTCGGAATCGGGTCCGTCTCCCACACTTGCTCGACGAGCCCCAGGTCCGGTAGTGACGTCTCACCGCAGGCGTCGAGGATGGTCGTCTCCGAGACAACGAGCGACGACAGAGGTTGGTCCGGGTCCATGCGTGCTGGACCGTGGTGCTTGGGCATAAACCTGGCCCAGGGCCAACACCGCCAGGAGCCGTACTTCGGGCCACCCGAATCGACCGACCTCGATGCCCGAATACGTTGTTCACCCTGAGTGAAAGCCACACACTACCGTACCGTGGCAAGAGCTCACGAGGATCACATCTAATAACAAATGTAGGTTTGTTATTGGACCGCCGTTTCCCAATACAGACGAGTGAACGAGTGTTTTTTCTTAGTGAACAACCTCCTCCGTTCCTCCTCGGTGGTCGGCCGTTTCACCCCGCTTCGTACGCTAAAACCGTCGTCCGAGACAGGTGTTCGTCGCAAATACGACCGTGTGTCGTGTTCACTATCATCGAATAGGGGTCGGTCGTCCGTTCCAAACGCTGTCGCTGAGGGGCCCCAACCGTGGCCGATTCCGCGTGGCCCCCCGCACGCTGAGCCGTGTGACTGGTCATACGACTCGACTGACGGCGATGGGCCGCCGACAGACTTACTATCGTCGTCCGAGGAGGTGAACGCGAACGTTCCATGGCCTCGAAAGGTGATGCGATATGAGCGAATCGAACGGGTCGACGCAAGCTATCAGGATGGGCGACGCCGAACTGGCGGTCGAACAGCGGTGGGACGCCGATTTCGACCCGTCCGCGGAGTGGGTGGTCGAACAGCAGAAACCGGGTAGCACGGTCCGCTTCGAAGATGGGCGGCTCCACATCGATTGCGTGGACGAGCGGGGGGTCACCGTCTGGACGCCTCGGGAGTTCTCCGGTGATCTGCTCGTCGAGTACGAAGCGACTGTCAGCGAACCCGACGATCGGACGACGAGTCGGAACCTCAACTGTTTTTTCTGTGCATCGGACGACCCACCGCTCACGGAGACCGAACGCAGCGGCGGGTACAACGAGTACCACGAGTTCCCGAACTACATCTTCACGCTGACCAACACTCACACGCGGCTGCGTCGTGATCCTGGCTTCGAGCTGATGAGCGAGCTGATGATGGGCGTCCAGCCGGACGAGTCGTACACTGTGCAACTCTGCAAGGTCGGCGGGCGCGTCCGCACCGCCGTCGACGGTCGGGTGCTCCACGACTGGACCGACGACGATCCGCACGGAGCGGGCTGGGTCGGACTCAGAACCTACGATACGGACGTCACTTACGACCGGTGGACGGTGTACGACGTCGACAACGGGGAGTAGCTCGCTCGAATCTGGGGTCAGAATACCCCAGCGATGGCGTCACGTCGTCGGCAGTGAGCAGTCGAACGTTCATACGCACCGTGGCACGCTGGGTGAAAAAAAGGTTGTGAGCCCCGGGAGGTGCGATCAGTTCGGTGACTGAACGTCGACGTCGGTGTTGGCGGACACCGTCCACGTCCCATCGGTTCGGGTCACCTGCACCGAACTCGGCAGGGTCGCGGTGTCGCCGGCCTTCACGTCCAGCACGCGGAAGTTGTCACCCTTCGACAGTCCGGCGATGTCGCCCACCGTCAGGTCGGTGTAGGACGGCTCGGTGTTTACGACGGGCGTTGTGTCGCCGTCGCTCGTCGCTAACTGCTTCCCGTCGAAGTACTCGTTGGCCGCGTCCTCTTCCTGTGGTCCCTCGGTGTGGGTAAACGGGAACTCCGTCGGCCCCATCACCGTGTTCCCCTCGACGCTCGTGATGCTCCCTCGCGAGAGCGCGATGGTGAGTTCCTGCAGGACGACGCGTGAGCCGCCGTCGATTGCTTCGACACGCTCGATGCGGTACGGCGAGTTGTGCGAGTACGCGGGGTGGTCGACCAGCAGGTACTGTCCGGCGAGCGCGTCGCCGGTCGGGAGGTCGGCGTCGACGTGGAGGCTCTCGCCCTCTTCGTCGACGGCGACGACAGACCCCTCATGGGCCGCGTCCTCGCCGCTGACCATCAGCGGTCGACCGCCGCCGAACTTCACCATAAGCCGAGTTCCGCCCTCCATGCGGGCGGTCTGTACCTCACCGCTCCCGTCTGTGCGAACCATCGCGAACGCGGCGTCGGTTTGGAGGAGGTCCCCGCCGCCGAGCTTCGCCGTGAACTTCTCGCCGTTCGCCGCCGAGAGGAAGTAGTCGACACGACCGTCGGCGAGCGTCACCTTCGCGGCGACCGGGTCGAACGTCCCGCCACAACTGCTCGTCTCGACCGCCTCGACCGAGGAGAGAGGGTACGAATCGCCGACCGGTTCGATGACCGAGACGAACTGGGCGTCGCCGCCGTCGCGGGCGAGCAGGTACTGGAGCGATGTCTCGCTCGGGTCCTCGTTCAGGACCTTCACGAGCTGGTCGGGGGCGTTCGCGACGACGATCTCGCGGTCGTCGTCGGGCAGCATCGTCAGTCGCAGCGCGGCGGGCGGGCCGTCGTCCGCGACCGTCCACGTCGCGCTGAACGTCTCGTCGCCCGCCGCGCTCCGGGGTTGGCCGAGGAAGCCGTAGCCGTTGCCCGGCGGGACGACCGCACGGGAGACGTCCCCGTATCCCTCAACGTTGCCGTTGTCGTCGACCTTGTCGCCCCAGAAGTAGTCCGGGCTGGCGACCGAGCCGTCTGCCGGCTCGCAGAGGTCGAGGCTCGTCGAGAAGTCGGTCCCTTTCCCGTGGAACGAGAAATCCGCCGACTCGCCGCCCGCGACGCGGAACACGTCGAACAGGTAGGAGTGGGCGTCGTCGACGTCAACGAGCGCCGTCAGCCGCCGATACTCGTCGACCTCCTCGTCGCCGTAGGCGTCGGGGTTCGACACCTCGCTGACGGTGTAGCCCTCGCGGTCGGCGAACAGCTCGACGCTCCCACCGTCGTCCTCGTTCGGCACCGACGACGTCTCGTTGACGACGGTGGTGTGGTGGGCGACTGTCTGCATCTGGAAGCTCTGCTGGAAGTCGTCTGTGGGCTTCTTTCCGGGGTCGAACGTCAGGTCCCGACCCGCACCGTAGATCCACAGCCCCAGTTCGTCGTAGTGGCCGTGACTGAGCGTCGCCCCGTAGCGCAGCATTGCGCCGCGGTCGGTGCCGGCGTCCGAGCGGTACATGGTCATCCCCTTACCTTCGAGCAGCTCGGAGTCCCGCTGCTCGACGGTCAGATCCGAGAGGTCGTACCCCTCGATTGCGCCGTCGATGTTGAACAGCGGCCACATGTGCTCCTCGGTGCGGTACGCGCTGAACGGTAGCGTCATCAGACGTTCGTTGGGGTCGCCACCCGCGATCTCGGCGAGTGTCTGTGCGTACCCGTTGCGGGTCGCTTCGTCGGCGGCCCGCACGTAGAACCGAAGCGTCGAGTCGAAATCCCCGCGAAGCGGTTCGGTGTCCACCCCGAGGTCGACGCTCGAAACGTCACCGTAGTTCGGGATGCGGCCGGCAACGCTCTGACGACGCGGGCCGGTGACGTTCAGATTGACGAAGCGAGGTTCACTGTAGAGATCCACCCCCTCCGGGTAGGCGTCATTGCGGAGGTAGTACGCGAGCCTTGCCCACTCGGCGAGCGAGACGGAGTAGAGCGAGGACGTCTCGAAGTACGACCCGTCACGGAACACGGTGTTCGCGAGGAAGTTCTGCAGCGACACCTGACCGTCGAGCGCCCACTTCGTGTAGCCGACGTCGAGGCTCAACAGCGACGACGCGGCGATGAGCCCTTTGTTGAAGTCCGCTGTCCCGTTGTGGTAGATCGCGGCGTAGTTGGCGTGCGTGAGGTTCTTCTCCGGGAACCCTGCGTGCATGTCGCGCCAGAGCCAGTCGACCGACTCGATGACGACGTTCTCCGTCGCGTTCTTCTTGATCGTCATCTCCGGGTGGAGCTGTGACTCCCGTTCGAGTTCACCGCTCCCCCAGACGAGGTCCATCGCGTTGACGAACTTCTGAACGACTCGCGAGTAGCTGTACATGTTGCGGTAGAGGACCGCCGGCTTCTGCTTCGGCTCGATCTCGAACCACGGATACGGGCCTCGGTCGACGACGTAGTCGAATGACGTGGGGATGGACTCGCCGAGCGCGTCGAGGATGGTGGCGACCACTTCGGCGTATTTCTGGTCCTGAGTGAGGACGTACGAGTAGGCGTACGAGTTGATCCACCGCGCCCACGCCTTCGTGACGAGGCCGTTGTACTTGGCGACGAACCAGAACGTCTGTGGCTCGTCGAGTTCCTCGCTCGCCGCCCAGTCGTCGGGCACGTCTGCGGGGTCGACCTCGACGCCGCTTCCGTCGTCGCTCAGGTCGACGCCGTCGACGGTCCCCGGGAACACGTTGCCGCTGTCGTCTTTCACGACTCCTGGCTGGTCCCAGCCGACCATCGTCAGCTCGGATCCGTCGACTGGGCTCTTCGACCCCTTAGAGAGGTTGCCACCGAACGGCATCGTGTAGTACGACTTGCCGTCGGGCGCGACGACGGGTCGTGCGGCGAACAGTTCCTCCCGCGACATCTCCTTGAACGGGTAGTCCTCGGTGAGGCCGATGACCTTCTTTTTCAGTCGTGCCCCCCACTCGGTGTTCTCGGCGTTGTCACGGGCGACCGCCACCTCGTCGGTGGAGTGGTACACTCGTGGGTGTTCGAGCCCGTACTCGACCGAGTCGAGCGCCTGCTGTTTGGTGATGTCGGACTCCTCGACCGGGACCCCTTCGACGGCCGTCACGGGTGTCGCGCTCATCCCACCGAGCGCTCCCGCAGCACCAGCGGCGCCGAGGAACTTCGTGAATCGTCGTCGTGTGAGGTCGGGGAGTCTCGACTGCGATACTCCTCGCTGGCCATGCGAACCGTTATCTTTTGACATGGGCTATCGACTTACTTATGGAAGCACTGATGTATAAACATTTCCCCCAGGGTAGTAAATTATAGATATTCGAGGGGAATACTTGCGGCTTTAGCTGCAGAATGAATCCGATAACATAGAATCAATCCACGTTTACTGGCCAGTCGGAGATTTCTAATTCGGAGGTTCAAGTGGCGGGCTACGCTATCGTTCAAGCAGGAATCAGGCTGGGAACAGAGCGATTCCCGCCAGTCCTGCGATGGCGGCCTGCCCGCCCCAAGCAACACAAGCAATAATCGAAACCAGTTGATGACCGCCCGATTCTTCGCTGAATCGGTTGCGGAGTTGACTGGAGTACGTTCGCTCGGTGGATATATTCAGCAGCTAGTTTTATTGGACCATGGCTCTCGATGGTTAGTGTCATGTCGGACGACGAGCCAGCGGACGGCACAGCCGACGGCGTATCGAGCGGAAGCATCTCCCGACGCGGGTATCTGAAGACGGCCGCAGGATCGGCGGCGGTCTCCGCCGGGGTGGCCGGGTTCTCCGGGACGGCGGCGGCCAACCCCATCACAGCGGAGAACCAGAAGGACGGCGACGACGACTGGTTCCCGTCGCTGCCGGTTCGCTCGCGGCCCGAGCGCATCACCCACCGAATCGATGGCTACACGTCGCAGACGAGCGTCGCGCCTGGCGAGCCCGTCAAGTTCCACATCAGTACCGATCCGGCTGCCCCTTACCGCATCGACGTCTACCGACTCGGCTGGTACGGCGGCGACGGTGGGCGGTTGGTAGCGAGCACGGCCGAGTCAGAAGGCGAGACGCGCCCCATCCCAGAACCGGGCCCGCTCGGGAAGGTCGAATGTGACTGGCCCGTCACCGATACCGTCGAGACGACGACCCAGTGGACGACTGGGCTGTACCTCGCGAAGTTCGTGTTAACTGGTGGCGAACACGAGGGTGACTCGACGGCGTACGCGTTCGCGGTTCGACCCCGGGAAGATCGCGCTCGAACCTCGAAACTGCTGGTCCAGTTGCCGAACGTCACCTCCGCTGCGTACAACGGCTGGGGCGGCAAGAGCCTGTACGGGTTCACGAGCACGGACGAGGACACCGCCAATGGGACGGACTCAGCGGACGTCATCTCGTTCGACCGACCGCAGCAGGCACCGGGGCTCCACCTCAGCTACGCGATTCACATGCTGCGGTTCCTCGAACGCGAGGGGTACGACGTCTCCTACGTCATGGACGACGACGTCCACGAGCACCCCGAGATGCTCCGAGAGTACGAACTGGTCGTCAGTTCGGGCCACGACGAGTACTGGAGCATGGCCCAGCGCAACGGGTTTGAGGCCGCCCGCGACTCGGGGACGAACGTCGCCTTCCTCGCGGCAAACACGGCGCTCTGGCAGGTCCGCTTCGAGGACGACGGTCGAACCATCGTCGGCTACAAGGAGAACGTCGAGGACGACCCGCTCGCGGGCACGCAGGACGAGACCGACCTGTTCCGTAGCCTGCCCGACCCGCGCCCCGAGTGCGAACTGCTGGGCGTGATGGGCACCGGGGCAGGGCTGTTCGCCGCGCCGAACTACACTGTCGTCGAAGAGGCGCTCGATCATCCATGGATGCGCGACACCGGGTTCGAAGCCGGCGATGAAGTTGTGGGCTGCATCGGCCACGAGTGGGACTTCATCCACGAGGATTGTGACGTCCCTGGCGAACTGACGACGTTCTTCCACTACGAGGAAGGAACGAGCGATACCGACCTCCTGCCGTTTGAACCGGTCCGAGACACCGATGCCGACGCCGTCTCCTATCGGGCATCGAGTGGCGGCTACGTGTTTTCCAGTGGATCTCTGGGATACAACTGGCGGATTGACCCCGACCCGTCCTGGGCCAACGAGATCTGGCCGCTCGTCCGAATCAAGGAGTACAAACCAGAGGTGCTCACAGCCGACGAGCGCCTGCAAGCGTTTACCGCGAACGTCCTTGACGACCTCCGCAACCCGAACGCGTCGGTGGAGTAGCGTCGGTTGCTGCTATCGAATGTGCTCGATCGATATGCGCCCTTGGGTCCCCCTGGTCTCGACGCTCCGTCGATATCGCCGGTCCCGGTCGCGTTCGAGCCGTCGTGTGCCGGCCGAGCGACGACGTTCATCGTTCGGCGGCCGGTCGGTTTTTCGTTCAGCGATTCCTGAGATACTCTTATGCACCGTCGTCTCACACAGATATGCGAGCTACGATGACACGTGACAGTAGCGGCTCGGCAGCAAGAGGTATCGTCTCCCGACGGGGGGTCCTGCGGACGCTCGGTGCAGCGGGCGTAGCGAGCGTTGCGGGAACAACGCTCTCCGAATCCGCGACGGCCGCGCCCGATGAGGGGTTCCAGTTCGACCGCGTCGTCAACATGCGCGAGGCGGGCGCGGACCCGACCGGTGGTGAACCGATCGATCCCATCGTCGACTGCTACACCGAGAGCGGCACGCTGCTCTTCTTCCCGCCCGGCGAGTACCGCTGAACCAGTTCAATCCGGGGTTCGCCACCGACTTGGAGAACTTCGGTATCAAGGGAGCGAACTCGAAGGAAGTGACGTTCGTTCCCCGGGAGGGCCAGGGGTCGGACCGCTACGGGACGGGCTACGCCGACAAGTTGTTCATCAACCTCTGGGGGGTTCGAAACCTCCTAGTACAGGGGTTCACCGTCGACTGTACCGCCGAGAACACCGGCGGGCGGACGCAGTTGCTGGCCGACGACGGAGTCGTCTTCCGCGACGTGACGTTCCGCGGCCGCCACGACGTCGATCGTGGGCCGTTGCTGTTCTGCGTCTTCGATGAGAACGGCCAGGGGGTCGTCGACCGGGCGCGTCTCCCCGACGGGTCGGTCGGTCCCGACCCGAACCCGGTCGGCATCTTCGTGTTCCGACCCCACGCCGGGACGCTCACGTTCCGGAACCGCCACGTCGAGGGTGGCTACTACGCGAACAACAACGTGGCGGGCGTCCGTCTCGGTCAGTTGGGGAGTTACGTGAAGAACGCGACCGTCGTGGTCGACGAGGTGCCCGACTTCTGGAATCGCGAGTTCAAAAACGTCAACATGCGGGGCATCTGGCAGAACGACGGCGAAGGGATGTCGGTGGAGAACTGCGAGGTGGTGATGGCGACAGATGTCAACTCCCAGGGCAGCATCGTCAACAGCCAGCGTTCGGGCGGGTTCACCGTCGAAAACAGTTCCGTCCGCACGGTCGCCCCGTACGACTCGTTCGGAATCAGCGCGCGGCGCTCGCAGGGCGAGGACGGGTTCGACAATCCGCTCGACGACCTCGCGGTGACGCTGCGGAACGTCTCGATAACGGGCGACGCCCCGAACGCGGCGGCAGTCGACCTCATTGGCCGCGACGGCAGTCTCGTCGACGACACCTATATCCACCATCTGGCGGCGACCCGCGACGGCGTCCGACTGCTCGACTCGGACGCGACGGTTCGCAACACGGTCCTCGACGTCGCCGGTGATCCGTTGGTCACGGAGCGAAGCGACGTGACGACCGAACTCGTTCGCTACGACGGGAACTGTCGAGGCCGGAGCGCAAGCGACCGATAGGCATCAGCTTCTCTCCGGTCGTCTGGTGTCGACCGCCGGGGCCTCGCGACTACCGCCGGACACGTACAGCTATCCGTCTCGCGTCCGAGCGTCAAAGTGATGTCCGAACACGTACGACTCGGTGTCATCGGCGCGGGCGGTATCTTCCGGCGACGGCACTTCCCGGCGTTCGCCGAAATGGACGACGTAAGCGTCGAGATAATCGCCAACCGGAGCGTCGAGAGTGCCCACGAGATCGCCCAGGAGTTCGGGTTCGACGCGACCGCGTCGGACGACCCGGACGCCGTCGTCGCCCACGAGAACGTCGACGCGGTGATGGTTGGGACGTGGCCGTACAAACACCACGAGTATGCGTTGGCCGCACTCGACGCGGGCAAGCACGTCTTCGTGCAGGCGCGGATGGCTCGCACTTACGCGGAGGCCAAGGAAATGCACGATGCGGCCCGCGAGACGGACCTCGTGACGCAGGTCTGCCCGTCGCCGATGGCGATGGACGGGGACCGGACAATGCGTCGACTGCTCGACGAGGGCTACGTCGGTGACGTTCACCTGATTCGCGGCCACGTCCTCAGCGGGAACGGCATCGACCCCAAGACCCCGCTGCACTGGCGGGACGTCGAACACTACCAGGGCGTCAACGCGTTGCAGGTCGGCATCCTCGCCGAGCGACTCCACCGTTGGTTCGGCCACGCCGACACCATCTCGGCGCGCGCACAGACCCGCATCCTGGAACGTCCCCTGCCCGACGAAGGGGCGGACGCGGCCGGCGGGGCTGACGGCGACGCGGACGGGGACACGACCACCGGTGACGAGAGGGAGACGGCACCGGTCGAGCGCCCCGATCTCATCTCCATCGACTGCGAGATGGCGAACGGTGCGTTCATGACGCTCGATTTCTGCAGCGTCGCCGAACACTCTCCCGACAATCAGGTCGAGGTGTACGGTAGCGAGGGCACCCTCGTCTACGAGTTCGCTGACGACACCATCCGCGGTGCGGCCGTCGACGACGACGAACTGCTGGAGATTCAGATTCCCGACGAGGAGCGTGTCGAGTGGAGCGTCGAACGGGACTTCGTCGACGCCATCCGCGAGGGCGGGTCGCCGCGGACGACGTTCCACGAGGGGATGAAGTATATGGAGTTCACGGAGGCGGTGTTCCGGTCAGTCGAGCGCGGTGAAGCGGTCAACCTCCCGCTGGTTCGCTGATACGGTCCTGCGTACTTCGGTTCCGGGTCACCGAGTCCCTCCCATTTCAGCGACCTCGTACTCCCGTTCTTTCCGAATACTGCTGAACATGGGGACGCACGACCGTATGAAAAGAGGGACGGGGTCCGGGTATTCCCCGTCAACCGGGTGGCGACCCACCGTCGCGGTAGTTTCTTATGACACGGCGTCGACCGTTCGCTCAACCAATGCGCATCTCGCTTTCGACGCTCGGCTGTCCCGAGTGGGACCTCGACACCATCTGTACGACCGCCGCCGACAACGGGTTCGATGGCGTCGATTTCCGTGGCTACCAGAAGGAGATCGACGTCACCCGGCATCCGCAGTTCACCGATCGACTCGACGAGACGAAGGCGCGGCTCGCCGACGCGGCCCTCGGTGTCAGCGGCCTCAGCACGAATATCCGTATCTGCTTCGCCGACAAACACGAGGAGAACCTCGCCGAAGCTCGGCGGTACATCCCGCTAGCCCACGAGCTGGGCGTCGACACGATTCGGCTGTTCGGCGTCGGCGACGCCGACGAGTACTCGCTTGACGAACTCGCGCGTATCGGCGGCGAAACGGTACGGGACATCCTCGCACTCGACGGCGCGGAGGAACTCCAGTGGCTCGTTGAGACACACGACAACTGGACGTCCTCAGAGGACTGCCAGCTACTGCTTGACGAACTCCCCGAGGACAACACGGGCATCCTCTGGGACATCGGACACACGACCCGCCTCGGTGGCGAGTCGCCGGCCGAGACGCTCGACGCCATCGGCGACCGCATCGAGTACGTCCACGTCAAGGACGCCGTGTATGACCCGGACGACGAGAATGCCAAGGACGACGGCTGGGTGTTCGTTCTCCCCGGCGAGGGGGAACTTCCCATCGCCGACGCCCTTCACGAACTCGACGACCGTGGCTACGACGGCTGGGTCGTCCACGAGCACGAGAAGCGCTGGCAGCCGTACGTCGCCGACCCCGAAATTGCGTACCCTGCATTTGCGGAGTGGTTTCGGTCGGTCATGGAGTGACCGGACCCGGGACCCCACTACCGACCGAACGACTAACTCGGTGGGATCCGACAGTTCACCCGATGCGCGAAATAACGACCGACGCTGCACCCGCGAGTATCGGCCCCTACTCACAGGGGATTCGCGACGGCGACCGCGTCTTCGTCTCGGGACAGGGCGGTATCGACCCCGACACGGGAGAGGTGGTCAGTGAAGACATCCGCGAACAGACGGAGCGAACGCTGCAGAACGTCGACGCCGTCCTGCAGGCGGCGGGCGGGTCGCTCGACGACGTGGTGAAAGCGACGGTGTTCGTCACCGATATGGCCGACTACGACACCGTTAACGAGGTGTACGGCGAGCAGCTGTCGCCGCCGTACCCCGCCCGAAGTGCCGTCGAGGTTCGGGACCTCCCCGTCGACATCGGCGCCGAGATAGAGGTCATCGCATCGATTCCGGAGTAGTCGAGCGTCGGGTCGCGGGTCATGGTTCCGGCCGCGTCGGTAGTGACCGACGCGTGTTCTGTATCCGACCGTCGCCACGCGGACCGACTTAGCACCGATGTTAATACGCCGGACCGACCAACGACCGCCATGGACCGACGCGCGACACGCATCGAGGACGACGTCGTCGAACTCGAGACGGAGAGTGGTTGGCTTTACGTCGGCACTACAGACGACGTGGTCGCGCTCGCGGGTGGCCCGACGTACGAACTCCAGTACGACGAGCCCGACCGCTACAGCTGGCTCGACACCGACGACGACGGCGTCCTCCGGTTCGACGTGCTGGAGACTGTCGAGTCGATGACCCACCCCCCCGAGTTCGTCGAGACGGTCGCCGACGTGCCTCTTGACGAGCCCGACGCCGAAGAGTATCCGAAACGGACAGCCGTGTTCATGGACGTCCTCACCGAGGCATGGGGCCGGAAGGGTGGCGTCGGAAACGACGGTAACGGGGCCGACCACTAGAACGCTGGTCTCGGCGATCAGTCGTGTGGGCGCGGCGTGACGAGGAACGAGACGGACGAACGGGTGGCGGCTGGCGGCTCGACGCGTGCCCGCCAGACGTCGCGCGCCGGTCCCTTGGCGTCCTGGCGTTCCGAAACCGGGACGGCCTCTGGCAGGTGTTCGACCGCGTGATTCGCTCCCGACGGCTCCGTCGTCACCGTGACCGTCGCCCGCCCGTGGTCGCCCGTGACAACGAACCCCTCGTCCGTTCGGTCGATTGGGTGGTACGACACGAGAACCGACTGCCACGACCCATCGACGCCATCGGCGAACGTTACCTCATCAGCGAGGTGAACCGCTCGCGATGGACGATCGAGCGCCACGGTTCGCCCAAGCGCGTCGAGCCCGGCCGCCTCAGGATAGCAGGCGGCGAGGTCGAACGTGATAGCGTCGCGTTCATCCGACGACTCCTGCTGGACGACGCAGGCGGTGAACTCGCCCCCGACGGCTTGTTCGTGACCGTTGACGTACGGAACGGAGTGACCCAGCGACCGGGCCGTGAGGTAGTCGTACCGTCGGTCGCTGAAGTAGTCACGGTCGTACACCGGTGCGCCGAGGTCGGCGAGGAACGACTCCTCGTGTGCGTGAACGACCACACTCCCGCAGTCGTTGTGATTGTGCGGCTCGCCGTTATGCCCGCCTTTCGCCGCGACGGCCAGTCCGCCAGCCTCCGACTCGGTTCGAACGATCCACCACTGGTGGCCCGGATAGTACGTCACGGGAGAGAGGTCGATCGGCTGCGCGGGCACGGTTCGAGGAGCGCACGCGAGCGTTCGCCAGAGTTCGGGCAGCATCTCGGTGTGTTCCCTGAACGGGGTGTCGCGTCCTGCCATCGCTGCCCGGCCGCGACTCGTGAGCGTTGGCAGGTCGAGGGCGACCCCGGCGTAGCAGGCAGCCTGTGGCGCGATACCCTCGTTCACAGGCGAGTCGGAGAAGGGGACGTAGCGCCCCGCGCCAAGTTCGATGCCGAGGGGGAACTGAGCGGCCGCACGGACGACGGGGGGTTCACGCAACGTCAGCTCGCCGCCGGTCCGAGCGTCGAGGTGTTGGTCGAACAGGAGGTAGTGGCCGAACCCGAAGTTCCAGTACGCAATGCCTTCGGGCGTACAGCCGTCGGCATCGAATGTTGCCAGATAGTGCCGCAGGCTGTGTGCAGCCTTCGTCACGATGCGTGCGAGACGGTCGGTGTCCGACTCGAAGCGCAACGCCGCGACAGCCACGCTCGCGTTGCAGACCGCGTTCCAGTTGCCGGTGGGCGGTCGCCCCCAATGGTCGTCGACAGTCGCCTCGAATGGCGTCAGCACGCGCCGGTCGACCTCCTCACGCATCCGATCGCGGAGCGCAGGATGCAGTCGCTCGCCGAGTAGCCGGTCGAGGTCGGATAATAGGAGCGCCGTCCGGGCCGAGAACAGCGCGACTCGGTGGTCCTCGCCGGCGGCGGGACGGGGAAGACCCTCTTGACACTCCTCCGCCGGGAGGTGGGCGGGGAGTAGCCACGTCGTCCACTCGCAGAGTCGCCAAGCGTAATCGAGGATCGAGTCGAGGTACCCCCCGTCGCGTTCGACACACGCCGCCAGCGCGAACAGTGAGAGGTCCTGTTGATATTGGAAGTACGGCTGCTGGTAGGCCTCCCGGTCGCCACTGCGGTCGTACGCCAGATAGCGGGATGCGGAGGGGTCGGGCGGTGTCCGGTCCCGGGCTCGCTCAGCCGCACGTACTATGGTGCCGACGAGCGACGCGGTGGGGGGCTCGGCCGCCAGCGTCCGCCACGTCCGTTCGTCCTCGTAGGTCGGCAGGAGGGCGCTGGTCTCTAGGGGTCGAAGTGCTGCTGCGACGGTGTCCACGCTCCACTCACTTGGTGGGTAGTCGTGGTCGTAGTTACGACCGTCAGTGTCGGTCATGGCTGCGCGTGCCACCCCACCGATGAAAAGCGTATCTGTCGTCCCCGTCGAAACGGAGCGTCTTTCGTTCGCTCGACGACTCCCAGTTCGGGCAGTGGCGTCTCGTAACACGCTTCGCCGATGGTGACCTCCGACACGACCAGCGAGCGCTGCAACGGGTCACACACTGGGGTTCTAACAGTACGTTCGTCGTTTGCTGTAAATCTCGAACGGCTGAAACGTTCGTCCGGAGACGGCTGTCCCGGCGACCGTTCTCGACGAGGCTCGCTCCGAACAAAGACTCACCCGACACGAGGAGCTGGCCTGGGTCGACAACGAGGACGAACGTCGTGGCGTACGCACCGCGATGCTCCATGGGGCCGAGATTGTCAATGACCGACACGGGACTGACGAGTGAGAATGAGAGGGACGCGTGGTCGACCCTCGACCTCCGCTTCGGAAGACGATGAGTAACGGCGCAAGAACGGCGCGTTCGATCGAAGGTCCGTCGTGTGGTACAACGATCTCTTTCGGGCCAGCGACCGTGGCTGGTGGTCAAGAACTATCGTCACCCGTCCAATGCTTAGTTCTCGGCGGGGGTCGGTACGATTTCGCCCGCGTCGACGAGCGCCTCCAACGGGTTGTCCTCGGCGTCGAGTGGGAGGTCGACGCGTCCCCGCCGACGCACCGACTCGTAGATCGCAAAGATAAGCTCGGTCGCCACCAGCGCTTGACTCGCCGCGGTCTGTGGCTCCTCCCCGGCCGCGAACGAGTCGACGACATGTGCGATACTGTCGGTGACACGGTCGCTGTCGGTGTCACTGTCGAGGTCCGTCCACTCGGTCTCGCCGTCGCGTCGATAGCGGTTCGTGCCGCCCTCCCGGAGTTCGATGACGCCCTCGCTACCGACGAGTCGCATCGCTGCCCCGACGAGCGACGCGCCCGCGCCGACGGCGGCAAACCCGCCGAGGGGGGCGTCGTCCTCCGACGCACCGTCCTCGGGTTTGTACGACCACTGGACGACGGCCTGATTGACGTTGTGGGTGCCATACCGAACGTTCTCGGTTCGGTAGTCGATCTGCCCGACGACCCAGTCGATGGGTCGCGCGTCGGTGAAGTACGTACACATATCGAACAGGTGGGTACCGTGGTCGAGTACGTTCCGCGGGGCGGCCTCGATGCGTTCGAGCGTGCCGACCTCACCGCCGTCGAGGACACGCTTGGCATCCTGCCATGCCGGATGGAACCGCCGCTGGTGGTTGAACGTGAGCTGGATGCCGTGGTCGTCGGCCGCTGTCGCCATCCGCCGTGCGCCACCCCACGTGTCGGCCATCGGCTTCTCACAGTGGACGGCGTCGATGTGCCCGCTCTCGATGCAGTCAACGACGATGTCGGCGTGGGTCGGGACGGGCGTACAGACGCTGACGAAGTCGGGCTCGTGTGCGGCGAGTAGCTCGCCGTAGTCCTGGTAGACGTGGTCCTCGGGGATGGCGAATTCGTCGGCGAACGCGCGGGCGTTTTCGGGGACGAGGTCCGCACACGCGACGAGGTCACACTGGTCGTGTTGACGGTATCCCTCCGCGTGACGGTACGCCATCGCCGCGCTCTCGCCCCAGACGGGCGTCTCCGGGTTCGGGCCGGTGCCGACGAAGGCCACCGTGAATCGTGATTTGGACATTGCCTGCCGGGAACCGTGCGCCCGATTCACATAACTGTGGGGGTCTCCCGAGGCCAACGGCCCACCACAGTCCTGGTGTTTCGACCACGCCGGTACGACTATCCCACCGGTCGTCTTCCCTCCGACCGATGCGAGCGTTCGTGCTGACCGACATCGAGGGCGTTGCGGGAATAGACTCGCTCGAACGGACGCGACCGACAGACGAGGCGCGGAAAGCCCCGGCCATGGACCAACTCGCCAGAGAGACACGGGCGTGTGTCGCGGGGATTCGGTCGATCCACCCCGACACCGACTGCATCGTCTGTGACGGCCACGGTACCGGCGGCTTGCGCGAGTCAGACGTGGTGAGTACGAGGGGGTGGGGGTACATTTCCGATGGCCAGCTATACTGGGACCTCGACGGCTACGACGCGGTCCACTTCGTCGGCCAGCACGCGATGGCGGGGACAGCGTTCGCGCCGCTCGCCCACACCTACAGCTCCCGGCACGTCGCATACTACCGGCTGAACCTTTGTCGGCGAGTTCGCCGCACGGGCGCTCGTCGCCGGCACGCAGGGTGTCCCCACCGTCTTCCTCGCAAGCGACGACAAGGCGGCCCGCGAGGCACGGAACGTCGTTCCGGGTATCGAAACGGCCGTCGTCAAGGAGGGCCGAGGCATCGAACGCGCAGAGCACTTCGCCGACGAGGTGGCGTGTGAACGCATCCGGGAGGGTGCCGCGCGAGCGACTCGCCGGGTCGAGGACGTCGCACCGTCCGACCGTATCGACCCGTCGTACTCGCTCGAAATCCGGTACGTCGACCCGTTCGACGACGATGACCTGCCGGACCGGTTCTTCGCTCCCGAACTTTTAACCTGCTCTCCGGCGCTTTTCAGTCAACCGTGATAGATAGTCACTTTCACCTGTGGACGGCCGACGAGTCAACCCCGGAGAAGCGCGCCGAGCGCGCCGAGCAGCTCCGCGGCGAGATGGAGACACAGGGCGTCGATCGACTCTGTCTCATCGGCGAGGTCGGCGAGACCATCGAAGCATGTCGGGAAGCGAACCGGACCGTCGCGAAATACGTCGAGGAGTACCCGGACCTGTTCTACGGCTGGGCACGCGTCGACCCGCGACTGGGTGATGATGCCGTCGCGGAGTTCCACCGCGCGGTCGAGGAGGATGGGCTCGTCGGGCTGAAACACCACTTCATGCCCACGCCGGTCAACATCTCCGACCCCGCGTTCTTCCCGCTGGCCGAAGCCGCCGTCGAGATGGACGTACCCATCATCGCGCACGTGATGCAACGACTGCCGGCCGACCAGGCGAACTGGGACGACAGCGAGGCTCACACCGAGGACGTTCTCGAACTCGCACAGCGTTACCCCGATTTGAAGCTGATTTCTGCGCACATCGTCGCGGGCGGGGACGCCGAGTACCGTCTCAAGAACGTCACCGACCAGGAGAACGTCTATCTCGATATCTCGGGCAGCAACTGCGAGCGCGGGTACGTAGAGATGGCCGCGAATCTCGTCGGGACCGACCGCCTCGTGTTCGGGACCGACACATGGTTCGCTCCGGGCGTCGGAAAGCTGGTGGGATTGGACCTCACACCCGGGGAGCGCGCCGAGATTGCCTATGGGATGCACGACCTGTTCCGCGACGACCAGCCCGGCCGGTTCTCTGCGGAGGAGCTGGTCGACAGGAAGGCGGCCGCCGCCGAGCGATTCGCCACGAGGGACGAGCCACGCGAAGAGGCGGTCGTCGACACGAACGCGTTCGTCGGCCACTGGCCGTTTCGCGACCTCGACGCGGGTGTCGAAGACCTGCTCGCTCTGATGGACGAGAAAGGCGTCGACGCGGCGCTCGTCTCCTCGCTCGAGAGCGTCTTCTATCGGAACGTCCATCGAGGGAATCAACAACTCCACGAGCGGGTAACCGGCCACGAGACCCGTCTCCTCCCGCTCGCGACCATCAACCCGACCTACCCCGCGTGGGAGGCAGACCTCAGGGAGTGCATCGAGGAGTGGGGGTTCCACGGCGTCAAACTCCTCCCGACGTACCACGACTACGCTATCGACGCGCGTGAGACGAAGGCGCTGTTCGATGTGTGTGCGGAGTTGGACGTGCCCGTCATCGTCTGTGCGACGCTCGAAGACCAGCGCCAGCGTCACCCCCGCGTGACGCTCAGGGGCTACGAGAACGGCGGGACGCGGGCGTTCACCGACGCCCACGTCGACGCTCTCGTTGACCTTCTACGCGAGTGCCCCGAGACGGACGTCGTACTTGCTGACATGTGGACCGAAGCGCCACGGGTCGTCGAAGAGTGCTGTGAGGTCCACCGGAATGGTGTCCGTCTCGAGAACGACGTCCGTTCCGGTGCGACGCTGTTCACCCTCGATGACCTGTTCGTCTACTTCACGCATCAGGCCGCGGAGGTGCTCGAAGAGGTAGGCGTCGATCGACTCGTCTGTGGTCCACAACTACCGTTCAAGACGTTCGAGGCGTACTACGGCTACACCGACCTGTTACCGGTGAGTGAAGGGGAACGGGCACGGGTGCGAAGTGGGAACGCGCGCTCTCTGTTCGGAATCGACGAACTGTGATGTCGATGCTAGAGTGACCGCTGGCGACCGTCGTCGTCGGTCGCTCAGTTCCCACCGCCCAGTTCCGTCAGCCGTTCGCGCTGGTCGCGGCGCGCGCGCTCGTCGATGGCGTCGGGGTCCTCGTCAAGGTGGTCGCGCAGTCGACGTTCGAACTCTGCTCGAACGTCCGCATACTCAGGGTCGCTCGCGAGGTTCGTCAGTTCCTCGGGGTCCGATTCGGTATCGAACAGCTGATCGGGGTTGTCGGGGTAGTAGACGTACTTGTATCGACCTCGTCGAAGCATGAACATCCCGCAACTGACGCCGTGGGCGTGGTACTCCGAGAAGACGGCGCGCTCCGTATCGGGGTCGCCGCCGCCCGCCACGTCGAGTAGCGAGCGCCCGCGCCACGTCGGGTCCTGCGGGACGCCGACCGCGTCCGCCATCGTCGGCACGAGGTCGAGCAGCGAGACTGGGGCGTCGACGGTCCGCTCGACGACGCCCGGTCCACGCATCGCCAGCGGGACGCCGACCGACGATTCGTACATACAGCACTTCCACCAGACGCCGTGGTCGCCGAGCGGTTCGCCATGGTCGCTCGCGTAGACGACGAGTGTGTCCTCCGCGATCCCGAGGCGATCGAGCGTGTCGACCAGCCGCTCAACGTTGTCGTCGAGCGCTGTACAGAGCGCGTAGTAAGCCGACCGGGTCCGGCGAAGCGTCTCCTCGGCGAGGTCTGCCCCGTCGAAGTGTGCCCGGAGTTCGTTGAGAATCGGGTGATCGTCGCCCGGTGGGTAGTCGATCGGGAGAGCAACGTCGTCCTCGGGATACCGCTCGTAGTACGATGGTTCGGCGACCAGTGGGAAGTGCGGGAGGATGTAGTTGACCCAACAGACCCATGGTCGTTCGTTGGCGTCATCGTTTCCCATCGCTTCGTCCGCCCGCGCTTCGAGGAACGCGATGGCCTCCTCGGTGACACGGTCCTCACGCTCGCAGTACCACGCTTCGTTATCGCTCTCGGCCGGGCCGGCGGCCAAAATACGCTCGCGCGCCGCGTCACGGACGATCGGCGGGTCACGGTGGAGTCCGTTTACGTCCGGCGTCTCGCGGTGGAAGGCGACGCGCTGGTCGTCGAAACCGTCGTCGCTCCCCGGCTGAAAGTCGAGTTTGCCGACCGTCGTCACGTCGACACCGTGGTCCGTGAGGTGGTGGCCCCAGCTTCGGGGGGTGCCGTCATAGGGGGTCGCGTTGTCCCAGTGGCCGATATCGTGAACGTACCGTCCGGTGGCGAAACTCGCGCGACTCGGGGCGCACAGTGGGCTCGAACAGTAGGCGTTCGTGAACCGAGTGCCGTCGTCGGCGATGCGGTCGAGCGTCGGCGTCTCCACGAGCGGGTGGCCCGCCCGGCCGAGTGCATCGGGTCGGTGCTCGTCCGACATCACAAGCAGGACGTTCGAAGTGTTCGGCTCGGTCACAGCCGATATGGACTCTCTCGGTGCTCATAAATGGGCGGGAACAGCGGAGAGCCGCGGTGATTGACGCTGACGGTCCCATCGGCGTATCCGTCCGGACTCGTATCGGAACCCCCGATGACCACACCGGAGTGATTCTATGACTATGTTGTCGTTTACAAATAGAGTTAATATATAGTGGAAAATAATCTACCAGAGGGACACGGGAGGTCGAACCCACGAGAGGTGTCGGAACGACGACGTAGCTCCTGGTCCCTCGAACGGAGCTGCCGGAACCGCTCGACAGTACCGGTAGGCGCCTCCGTGAGCGACGAGAAAGCACCATGACACGAAGCAACGGACACTCAGAGCTTGACACAGAGCGGGAACCAATCGAAGTCAACGACGAACGGCCCTTGCTCCCGGTTGACCGCCGGGCGTACCTCCGGCTAGCCGCGGCTTCGGTCGCCGGGACTGGTCTGACGACCGTCGCCGATGTCGCCGCGGGCGACGCGGGCGACGCGGAGTATCACGGCTTTTCCTTTTCGACTGTGGTCGACATGGTTGGGGACGCAGGCTGTGACGACACCGGCGGCACCGATTGCAGCGGTATCATCGAGGCAAAGGCTGCCGACGACACCCTCTTAGTATTCCCGGAGGGAGAGTATCTCATCGAGAACCCGGTTACGCTCGAAGGGTTCACGACGGTGGGTCTCCGTAGCGAGGACGGGGCCACGTTCATCTGGGCGAGCGGGTTCGACCAAAACCGTTCGTTCGCCGTCACTGACACCGTGGAGTTCTACTACGAAGGTATCGACTGGGACATCACTGCCGAGAACTGTGCACCAGGGCTGTTCTTCGAGGTCGACTCGCAGGCGCATGTCGAGGACCTCGAAGTGATCGGCCGCGGCGACGGGACCGCCAACGCCCTCAACCCGTTCGTCGCCGACCCCGACGGGACGGCCGTCATCCGCGACTTCGTCGCGAAAAAGGGGTCGGACTGGACGGAGACCGGCCGGGTCGGCGCGCTCATCTCGCGGGAGTCCGCGAACGTTCCCCGGAACCGCGGGACGATTCGCTTCGAGGACTGCCACATGGAGGAGTTCGAGAACAACGGCATATACGCCGCCGCCTCGGGCGGTCCCATCCAGGTCGTCGGCGGGACCTACCGGAACAACAACCGTTCCTCGCTGCGGTTCTCCGGGCCGGACTCCTACGTCGAAGGAGCGTTCGTCGAGGCCGACCTCTCGAAGGCCCACCCGGGTTCGAACGCGACCACGACGGACAACCCGGTGAATCTGCGGCCCATCTGGTGGCAGAGCTACTTCGGGCGCAACGGCGGCGAGATCCGTGACACCGACGTCGTCGTGGCCGAGGGGACGAACTCCGCGGGCGGCATCGTGTTCCGCAGCAGGTCCGGTGCGTGCACCGTCGGGGACACCACCATCGACGTTCGCGCCGACGAGACGCCCGCCGTCCTCGGCCAGCGCCCTGACAGAGACGAGTTCGACCCGCCGTTCGGCATTACGCTCGACGACGTTCGAGTCGCCCACACGGGCGACGCCGGCGGGTTCACGCTCGTCGAGACAGTCGGTTTCTTCATCGACCGCGACGGGACGGAGATCGTCGATTCCTGTCTTCACGCGACCGAGTCCGGCATGAACGGTCTCACCTACCGCGACTCGACGGACTGCTCTATCTCGGACACCACCATCGACGTCCCCGGCGAGCAGGTCGTAGAGGAAGACGCCCCCGTCACAACGACGGACGTCGACGACGACGGCCCCTGTATCGGCGGATCGTGAGGGGCCGCGGAGTTCCCTCACCCGGCAGTGTTCGAGCGGTTCGTCGACGCGCTCGATCCGACAGTCGGACTGAAGATCGACACCGGGTTTGCGGAACACGCCGGCATCGACCCCATCGCCTTGCTGCGAGAGCACTCCGGACGAACACCGCTCGTCCACCTGACGGATAGTCTGTCGAACTCCGACCGAACCCCGCACGTCGAACTCGGCGGCGGCGAGGTCGACTGACGGCGTGTATCGCGGCCGCTCGGCCGACCAGTATCGAGTGGCTCATCTACGAGCACGATCGAACGGCCGGCCCGATCGCATCGCTCAACCACAGCGACGCCGAGCTCTCCGCGCTGATATCTGTCTGACCCTCCGTCTGACTGTGTCGTCTGTCGGACGGTGGCGAAGGGCCCCCCGTCTGACTCCGCTGCTGTGTCCGGGAGCGTCGTCGCGATACCAACCCCCGGTCGCGGAAGGTTTACGAACACGACCCCACTTGTAGTAGTATGCGAAACGCGTTCTGGGAGAAACTCGGCGGCCTCTTGCCGCTGTTTGCAATTCTGTTCGCGATGAACGTCGTCCTCCTGGTGCTGTTACTCGTCTCGCTCCCGTTCCAGACACAAGCAGGCGCTCACACGATGAGCATCGTCGCGTTCTGTGTCCTCTCTCTCTCGCTCGTCGGCACGTTTGTCGTCATTCGGAAGTCGCGAGCCTACGAACGTCGGAAGCCGTCCGAGTAACGCCGAGTCCCTCGGTGCATCGGGCGCGTGGCGCTCGACTGCGCTGACACCAACGCTTATTTCGGCTCGCGACCCTGTGTCGAGCGATGGAAATCCTCGTTACGCTTCCCGACTCGCTTCGCCATCAGCTTGTCCCGTCCGACGTAGAGCGGCGTCTGAACGCGCTCGATACTGCTACCTGGAACGACAGCGACGAACAGTTCACGCCGGCTGAACTCCGCGAGGCGCTCGCCGGGGTCGACGTCTGCGTGACAGGGTGGGGGACCCCACGGTTGACAGAGTCGATCCTCGCCGACGCCGACGCGCTCGAACTGCTGGCTCACGTCGGCGGGAGCGTCGGAGCGTTCGCCTCCGACGCGCTCTACGAGCGCGACGTGACGGTCTGTAGCGCCATCGAGACGATGGCCCCGTTCGTCGCCGAGGGGATTCTGGCACACCTGCTCGCGGCGCTCCGTGATCTACAGGGGTTCGACCGTGACCTCCGGGCAAGCGAGTGGACGAACGACCCCGACCGATGTGGGTCGTTGTTCGACCGAACGGTCGGGTTCGTCGGACTCGGCACAGTCGGTGCGGCGTTGCTCGACCTCCTCGCGCCGTTCGATGTCGCCGTTCGCGTCTATGACCCGTACATCGACGACGATCGACTCTCGGACCACCCGAACGCTCGTCGCATGGACCTCGACGAGGTGCTCCGTGCGGCGGACGCGGTGAGCGTCCATGCCGCAAAGACCCCCGAGACCATCGGCCTGCTGGACGGCGAGCGGTTGTCGCTGCTTCGTGACGGTGCGGTGGTGGTCAACGCCGCACGGGGCGCCATCGTCGACGAAGACGCGCTCGTCGCGGAACTCGAATTCGGACGCATTCGCGCCGCACTCGACGTGTTCGAGCGCGAGCCGCTACCCGCTGACAGCCCACTTCGCTCACTGGAGGCCGTCTCGCTCACGCCACACGTCATGGGCGCACCCGCCAGACGACACCTCGCGGAGACGGTCGTCGGGGAGGTCGAACGGTTCGCTGCGGGGAGACCGTTACGGCACACGATTTCACGCGAACGCTTCGAAACGATGACCGACGACTCGCTGTGAGTTGCTCCCGACTGGTGCCGACGAGAGAGGAGTAGCGACGAACGAAAGGGCTGACGAGGGAACGGAGACACGATGTCGACGCGGCTGGCTCCTCTCGCAGGACTGTTCGTGCCTTAATCACTCCAAGAGGACGAGCAACCTGAAGACGAGCACAGCGAACCCCCCGATAACGATGAAGAAAATCGCTGTCGCGACCGCGACGCCCGCTACGGTTGCGAAGCCGAATACGTTGAGCAACACGCCCAAGAGCAAGATTCCAACCCCTAACCCCAGCAACAGCAGGACGGCTATCGGGATCTGGAGCCGTCGACTAAGTCGCTGCTGGTCGACCTGCTGTCGGTTGGACACCATACCTCTCACGATATGGTCCAGTGACAAAACCGTTTCGCCCGTCCGTTGGTTCGAGTTGGGCAGCCCCCCGCTCCCGAGGCCGTCGTAGACCGTGCCCAACCGGACCCAAAGCTATACCTTTGTGTGGGACTCTTTCACACCAGAACCGACATGAGACTCGTTATCAGTCAGTGGAGACGTTCGAACGGCGCAGCGTCCACGGAGTCGTCACGGAGTCGTTCTGACCGGTCGGGGCTGGGGGGGAAGCCGTGGCAATAGACGATGGGCCGACGGAGTCGAATGTGCCGTCCGACTCCGAATCGGGGGCGGCCGGACCGGCCGATTCGACGTCGGGGGGCGTCTCGAGGACGGCCCACTCTGTTGGCGATCCCATCCTCGAGATTCGTAACACGACAGTGTCGTTCGAGATGGACCGCGGCGAGTCACGAGTTCTCAACGACGTCACGCTCGACATCGAGCGCAAGGAGATCATCGGCATCGTCGGTGAATCGGGGTCCGGGAAGTCGATGTTCGCCTCTGCGTTGCTGGACGCCGTCGTCGAACCCGGTGTCCTCACGGGCGACATCACATACCACCCGACGCCAGACGAGTCGGTCGACCTTCTCGGCCTCTCGAAGGGGGAGCTTCGCGATCTCCGGTGGGAGGAGATTTCGATGGTGTTCCAGGGGGCGATGAGTTCGTGGAACCCGACCATGACTATCCGGGGTCACTTCGAGGAGACGATCGACGCGCACAACGCCGACTACGTGGCGGGGATGGAGCGCGCCAACGAGCTGCTGTCGGACCTATACCTCGACCCCGAGCGCGTCCTCGACGCGTATCCCTACGAACTCTCTGGCGGGATGAAACAGCGGGCGCTCATCGCCCTCTCGATGGTACTCGAACCGCGCGTACTCGTGATGGACGAACCGACGGCGGCGCTGGACCTCCTGATGCAGCGCTCGATTCTCAAACTGCTCAAGGAGGTCCAGTCGAAGTATGAGATCACGATGGTGTTCATCACGCACGACCTCCCGCTGGTCGCCGAACTCGCCGACCGGCTGGCCGTGATGTACGCGTTCCAGTTCGCGGAGGTCGGACCGACCGAGACCATCCTCCAGGAGGCCGCCCACCCGTACACCCGGTCGTTGCTCAACGCGACGCCGAACCTTGACGCGGACGTCGACAAGATGCGACCTATCCCCGGGTCGAGTCCCGACCCCGTCAACGCCCCGGCAGGCTGTTCGTACCACCCGCGCTGTCCGCTCGCGACCGAGGAGTGTGTCGAGGAAGACCCCGCGTTTTTCGACGCGGGCCCGAACCACCAGACCGCCTGCTTCCACTGGGAGGAGGCCGCCGAGGAAATCCCGTTCAGTCTCCCGGAGCAGACCGACCGGAGGGCGTCCCGATGAGCGACGCGAACGACGAGGTGGTCCTCTCGCTGGAGGACATCGAAGTCCACTTCGAGTCGGGCGGTGGCATGTTCGGATTGTTCGGCGAGAAGGAGACCGTACGGGCCGTGGACGGCGTCTCGCTCGACATCCCCTCGAACCAGGTCGTCGCGCTAGTCGGCGAGTCGGGCTGCGGGAAGACCACGCTCGGGAAGACCGCGATCGGCCTACAGGAACCGACTGGGGGGTCGGTGAAGTACCGGGGCCAAGACATCCAGGACGCCAGGGAAGGACGCGGCGACGTCACCGTCCCGTTCAACGAGATTCGACGGGGGCTCCAGATCATCCATCAGGACCCCGGCTCCTCGTTGAATCCGAACACGAAGGTGATGAACGTCCTCGAATCACCTTTGAAGCGCTGGCAGACCCACCTCTCACGTGAAGACCGCCGGGCACGCATCCTCGGGATGCTCGAACGCGTAGGGATGAGCCCACCACAGGACTACGCGGGGCGGTACCCCCACCAGTTGAGCGGCGGCGAGAAACAGCGCGTCGCACTCGTTCGGGCGCTGTTGATGAACCCGGACGTCATCCTCGCTGACGAGGCCATCAGCGCGCTCGACGTCTCGTTGCGCATCGAGATGATGGACCTATTCTTGGAGCTGCAAGACGAGTTCGGCACCTCGTTTCTCGCCATCTCGCACGACCTCTCGAATGCCAACTACCTCGCTGAGAAGGCCGACGGCCTCATCGGCGTGATGTACCTCGGCAAACTCGTCGAGATCGGCCCCGCCGAGCAGATCATTCACGACCCGAAACACCCCTACACGAAGGCGCTTCGATGGGCGACGCCGGACCTCCACCCGGAGGAAGCGGCGACGGAGATGCCGATGCGGAATATCGACATCCCGGATCCGAAGAACCCACCCTCGGGTTGTCGGTTCCACACTCGCTGTCCCGAGGTCATCCCACCCGACGACGTCAACGTCACCCAGGAGGCGTTCGTCGAGGTGATGACATACCGTGAGCAGTTGGCCAACGGCGAACTCGATCCCGAGGAGGTGTGGGCAGAGGTGGACCCCGAAGCGGGCGACGAAGCGTTCGTCTCGCACCTGTTCGACGAACTGTTCGATCACCCGCTCGAAGGCGAGAACCGGGCGACCGTCCGCGAATCGTTCGAGGCACTCGCCGAGGACGACGTCGAGCGGGCCCGTGAGGTGATGCGCGTGCGTTTCGAGAGTCTCTGTGAAACCGTCCTTCCCGAACCGAGGGAGACGACGGCGAACCACCCGGTCGCGTGTCACCTGTACGACGGCCCCGGGGTGACGACCGACGGCTCGAGCGACGCGGTAGGCGACACACCTGCCGACGACTGATCGGGGCCCGCCCTCGTTTCACTGTGCTCTCCCGGTACTGTCCGTTGCCCGTCTGTGAGCGCCGGTGAGGCAGGCGCGTCGACGGCGTCACCCACCTGGTCACGGTGTCACCACGACGGTGGCAACGACTATACCGGTGGGCGTCGCACCCTCGGACGCTATGGACCTCGAACTGGAGGGCCACGGGGCTCTCGTGACGGCATCGAGTAGCGGTCTCGGCAAGGGTGCGGCGACGGCACTCGCCCGTGAGGGCTGTGACGTCGTCATCAACGGCCGAGACGAGGAGAAACTGCAGGCGGCCGCCGAGGACATCCGTACGGAGGCGGACGGTGAGGTCGTCGCCATCGCCGGGGACCTCTCCGAAGAGGGCGTGCCGCAGGCACTGGTCGATGAGACGGTCGACCGATTCGGTCGCCTCGACCACCTCGTGACGAACGCCGGTGGACCACCACATGGCTGGTTCCGCGACACGACCGACGAGGACTGGTACCACGCGTTCGACCTGCTCGTAATGAGCACGGTCCGTCTCGTCCGGGCGGCCGACGAGCACCTCCGGAACGACGGCGGTGGTACTATCGTCAACATCACGTCTATCACGGTGAAGGAGGCGCTCGACTCGCTCGTCCTCTCGAACGCCGTCCGGATGGCAGTCGTCGGACTGGAGAAGACGCTCTCGACGGAGTTCGCCCCCGAAGTACGGGTCAACGCCGTCCTCCCCGGAACCATCGAGACCGAACGCGTGACGGAGGCCATCGAGCACGGCATCGCTGAGGGGACGTTCGACAGCTACGAAGAGGGCGTCGCCGGGCGGGTGGAGGAAACGCCGCTCGACCGGATGGGCGACCCCATCGAACTCGGAGAACTCGTCGCCTACCTCTCCTCACCCCGGTCGTCGTACGTCAACGGCGCGTCCGTCGTCGTGGACGGCGGGGCGTCGGCGTCGAACCTCTAAACGGGTCGACGTCCTCCGGACACGGAGAAGAGATACGTCGATAGTCGCATGTCAGACGATGACAAGCGGAGCGAGCAGCGAGAGGTATCGCGCGACGGAAGCCGCCGGGACTACCTGAAACTGGCGAGCGCGGCCGCTGTCGGTGCCGTCGGGTCCGCCTCGACTCGCCGGAAAGAGCGGCGACTCTGAACTCGGGAACATCGAGTTCGGCAAGCCTGTCGACATGGTCGAGGACGCCGATGCCGACCTGACGGGTGGCGAGTCCATCACCGACCTGGTGCAGAACGCCGCGGCCGACAACACGCGACTCGTCTTCTCACCGGGGGAGTAGTTCGTGGGCAGTCCCATCGTGTTGGAAGGATTCAAGAAACTCGGCCTGCTCGGCGAGAGCAACCGTGCGGTCGTCAAGAACACGACCATCAACACGGGCGGAACGAGTCGCTCAACGTCTGGGGGACGTGTGCGGAGCTGTCGGGCTTGTCGAGCAACAACGTGCCGCCGCTCTCGTGGCCCGACGGCGACGCAGACTGCTATGACGACGAGTAGCTCGCTGCGAAGCCGTTCTTTTTTGACCCGAGAAGCCGCGTCGCCGTGACGGGCTACTCCACGGGCCGTGCGATGAGTTCGATCCGCCGGGTCGAGCTGTCGCCGTCGGCGGCCGCGACGCGCGCTCGCCACACGTCCGGCCGTTCGTCGGCGAACACATCACGATACGACATGTCGACCGCTTCTGTGAGGTGTTCGACCGCTGTGATCTCACCGTTGGTCTCGATTCGCAGCGCGCCGCGTCCCCCGGTCACGAGCAGGTCCCCCCCATCCTCGACGATGGGGTGATACGAGACAACGACGGAATCGAGACTCGCCTCACTTCGCTCGCGGAACGTCGCGTTGTCGGTGATCTCTACGTTCCCTGCTGCCCGATCGAGGGCGACGGTTCGCCGGAGCGAATCGAGGCCCGCCCCCGCGGGGTAGCACGCCGTGAGGTCGAACATGATGGATTTCCGGCTGTCGGTGTCTTCGTGGCCGCCGGCGTCCCCCGCGCCGGTGGTCGTTCGGTCGACGACCCGCGCGGCATACTCGCGGCCAGTCACCTGCTCGTGGCCGTTCACGAACGGCACCGAGTGACCGAGCGACCGCGCCGAGAGGTAGTCGTAGCGGCCGTCGCCGCCGTAGTCGCGGCTGTAACTCGGCGCGCCGAGGTCGGCGAGCAGCGACTCGTCGCGGAAGCTGACGACGACGCTACCACAGTCGTTGTGGTTATGCGGTTCGTCGTTGTGGCCGCCCTTCGCCGCAACGACCAGACTGTCGGGGTCGGCCGGGGCGGCCCGCGCGACCCACCAGTCGTTCCCGCCGAAGAACGCCGACGAAGGAGGTGCGTACCGCTCGTCGGTCGCCTCGTTCCGGACCTCGTCGTCGACGCCCTCCGCCCAGACCAGCGATGGCGCGTCTACTGGCGGGAAGTTGTGGAGGTCGCCGCCGGGGTCATCGGCCGTCAGCATTCGCCAGCCGTGAGCGATCACGCTCCCGTCGTCGAACCGTTCGCCCAACCGGAAGAACGTCGAGGGACGCGGCGCGTACCGTTCAAGCGAATCATTGAACGGGGGGTAGCGTCCGGGACGAAACCCCACACGGTGGGGGAACGTCGCGATATCACGGACGACCGGTGGCTCGAACAACGAGTACCGACCGTCAGTACGCGCGTCGAGGTGGGCAGCGAATTCGACGTAGTAGCGCATCCCGTAGTCCCAGTACATCACGCCTTCGGGGGTCGACCCGTCGTCGTCGAAACAGTCGAGATACTGCTGGAGGCTATGAGCCGCTTTCGTGACGATTCGACCGAGCCGCTCGACGTCGGGTTCGAGATAGAGCGCCGCGAGCGCTGTCCGGCCGTTGCAGACGGCGTTCCAGTTGCTCGCCTCGTCCAGCCACCAGAAGTCCTCGCGCGTCTCGTACGGTTCGAAGAGGCGACCGTCGATTTCGGTCCGTAAGCGCTCGCGAACGCCCGTAGGGAGCCGATCGCCGAGTAGGTAGTCGAGCTCGGCGAGTTCGTGGGCGGTCCACGTGGTGTAGTGAGTGACGTTGCGGTCGGCGGGAGCCACGGTGTGAGCCGGTCGTGGCAGACCCTCGATGGCCGCCCGGTCGTCGACCTGTCGTGGGCTGAGCCACGACGTCTGCTCGCAGAGTGCCCAGACGTACTCGACGACGACGTCGAGGTGCTCGCCGTCGCGATCGAGGCACTCGACCAGCGCGAGCACCGTCGGTGCGCGCCGCTGTCGACGGAGCGTCTCGTAGTACGCCCGGGACTTCCGGCCGCTCGCGGCGACGGTCGCGAACTCGCGGGCGCCGACCCGCGGGACCGGTTCGTCGCCGTACTCCGCGGCCTCTGCACGAAGCCGGTCGAGGACGGTGGCGAGAGCCTCGTCCTCGCGGATGGCCCGCCACACGTCGGCGTCCTCGTACGTCGGAATCGGACACGCCCCCTCGATGTCGTCGAGGGCCGCCGTCAGTCCGTCGACCGACCACTCACCGGGCGGGTAGTCGTAGCGATGGTCGTCGCCATCGTCGTCACTTCCGTCGCTCGCTGGCATTCTCAAAAGAGACGCGAACAAGTGTGATAAACCTTGACGTCGGCACGACCGACCCGTGCTCGAAGGATCGACCGGAGCAACGGTTTTGTCGGCAGCGTCGGAACGCTCATTCGATGGATACGTCAGTCGATACCACGGGTCGGGAGACCCTCAACGTCGTCTTCCTGCACTGTCACGATCTCGGGCGCCATCTCGGCTGCTACGGCGCGGCCGTCGCAACCCCCCGAGTGGACGCACTCGCCAAGGAGTCGGTTCGGTTCACGAACTACCTCGCGGCCGCGCCGACCTGCTCGCCGAGTCGCGGCAGTCTCATGACCGGCCGGTACCCGCACCGCAACGGGTTGATGGGCCTCCAGCATCGTGGATGGGAACTGAACGACGACGAGGTGACGCTTCCCGAACGGCTGCGTGACGCGGGCTACGCGACTCACCTGTTCGGCGTTCAGCACGTCTCGGCGGACGCCGAGCGGGTCGGCTACGACCACGTCGTCGACGAGTCGAACCGCGCACACGACGTGGTCGACGCCTTCGCCGAGACCCTGGACGGGCACTCCGAGAGAGATGCCCCGTTGTTCGCCTCCCTCGGCTTCCACGAGCCACACACTCCGTTCCGGCGCGACGACGTTCCTGCCGAGGCGTCCGAACGCTACGATCCCAAGTCGACGGTGCTCCCGTCGTTCCTCCCCGACGACCCCGACGTGCGCGAGCGACTGGCGGCCTACCGCGCGCTCATCACGGGTGTCGTCGACCCGGCGGTCGGCCGCGTCGTCGACCTGCTCGACAGTCATGGCATCACTGACGAGACGCTGCTCGTCGTGACGACCGACCACGGCATCCCGTTCGAGCGCGCGAAGGCGACCTGTTTCGACGCGGGTCTCGAATGCGCGCTGCTCGTCCGCCCGCCCGGTAGTGTAGCCGACAGCGAGGGTGGCGAACCAAGCCGTGCCGTCACCCGCGACGAACTCCTGAGCGGCGTCGACCTCCTCCCGACGCTGCTTGACCTCGTCGGCGTCGATGCCCCCGACCGCGACCTCGACGGGCGCTCGTTCGCGCCGCTTGTGACCGACACCAGGGGATACACGCCACGCGAGCGCGTCTACGCCGAGCAGACGTGGCACGCACGCCTTTCGCCGACCCGTGCCGTCCGGACTCGCGAGCACAAGTTCGTCATGAACGCAACGACGCTCGTCGCGCATGCGGGCAAGAGCGTCGAGAACCCGGAGGGTCGCATCGCCTCCGAGGAGGAACTCTACGATCTCCGTACGGACCCCGACGAGCGCGAGAACCTCGCTTCGGACCTGACGCAGTACGACGGACCGCCCCACCAGCCACACGAGGAGTGGCTGGCCGCTGCCTCCGACCCGCATCCCGACTCCGTCGAGACGCTGGCGCGACTCCGGACCGACCTCCTCGACTGGCTGGCTGCGACCGACGACCCGCTCGCGAACGGCTGTCTCCCGCTGTCGACTCGCGAACGAGCGCGGTGGGGACGAAACGACGGGACGACTCGATGACGCTTGCACGTCGACCGTCGGAGGTGCTGAGGCGGGTCAGCACTCCTCAGCCGTCGAGAACGCCTTGACGCCGGCCGTGGCGACGGCGACGTCCTCGTCGACGCTGCCTCCACTGACACCGATGGCACCGAGTACCTCACCGTCGCGTTCGAGCTGTAGCCCGCCGCCGAATACGACGAGACGGTTCCAGTCGGCCGATGCGAGTCCGTAGACGTCGCCACCGGGTTGGCTCGCCGCCGTCAGGTCGCTCGTTGGTTTCTCCGTCGCGGCCGCCGTGTACGCCTTCTCCCGCGACACCTCGACGCTGACGAGCGTCGCCCCGTCCATTCGGTGGAGGACGACAGGAGTCCCTTCGGCGTTCACAACAGAGATTGTGGTAGCGAGTCCGCGACGTTCTGCCTCCGTTCAGCGTGTTCGACCGCCCGCTTCGCGTCGGCGAGCGGTAGTATCGTGACCATATGTTCGTCCGAGAGCGCCAGTGTGATAACTGTCCGTACTGCCGTGGGGTCGAACGGTGTCACGGTGAAACGAAACGGGGGGAGGCAGACGAGCGTCTCTTACTCGACGTGACCGCCGTCGGCGGCGACCGCCTTGTCGGACGTGCTGTCGGTCTTCTGGGTCTTCTGGGTCTTCATGTGCTTCGCACGGATGCGCGGGTTGAAGATACGGTCCATCCCCTGCCCGAGCAGGATGAGTCCCAGCGAGAACAAGACGATGGTGATCATCGGCGCGAGGAACCAGTGGGCGTAGTTCATGTCGTATAGCGCTCCAGAGTTGTACGCGTAGTTCATCATCACGCCCCAGTTGAACGTACTGAACGGCAGGATGCCGAGGAAGTAGAGCCCGACCGAGGAGATGATGACGCGCCGTGCACCGGTGACGAAGTTGACCATCACCAGCGGCATCAGGTTCGGCAACACGTCCTTGAAGACGATAGAGGAGGTCGAGACGCCGATGGTCCGGGACGCCTCGACGTACGGCTCCTCGCGGATGGTGAGCACCTGCGAGCGCAGCGCACGGGAGAACCCGGCCCACGTGTGCAACGAGAGGATGATACCGACGACGACGGGGTCCTCAGGTTCAATGATCGCGGCGAGGACGATGATGAGCGGCAGACCGGGGATAGTGATGACGATGTCGGAGATCGCCATCATCAGCCGGTCGACGGCCCCACCGACGTACCCCGAGAACGCCCCCCAGACGGTGGCGAGCCCGGTCGAGAACACCGCGCCGGCTGCGACCATCTTCAGCATGGGTGGCGTCGCGTAGATGAGCTGGGCGAAGATGTCCTTCCCAGTGTCCTGCGTTCCGAGCGGACGGCGGAGTTCCAGCCACGGCGTGAACTCGATCCAGCCGCCCGACTCCCAGAGGGCGCTGATACCGCCCCGAAACGCCGGCAGGAGATAGTCGGTTCCGGTCCTTGGTATGGCGACGAGCGGCGTGAGGGGGCCGAGACTGAGACCGAGCGTCGTATTGAGGAGTGGCGCGATGTCGTTGTTCCACCATTTTGGAATGAGGACGATAACCCCCATCAGCAGGAACAGCGAGACGATCGTGATGCCGATTCGGGCGCGGTAGTCGGTCCACGCGACCCGTGCGGTCGCGAGAACGTACTCGTCGAACGACTGGCGAGCACGTTTGCGGCGGGTCAGCGCCTCGTCGGCACGAGTCGAGAACAGCGAGTCAGACGTCGACGCACCGCCCGCTCTGTCTGTCCGAGTACGCTCCGCCGACGCACTCGACGACCGGTCGGTTCCGAGACTGGTGGCCCACCGACGGAGCTTCGCGATGGCTCCCCGGAAGCTGGTTCCCGACCCTGTCTGATTGTCGTCCGCCGATGCGCGCGGGTCGATGAAGCCGTACGTCAGGTCAGCGATGTAGACGCCTAAGATGGTGCCGAAACTGACGAACAGGAACCCGCCCATCAACACCGTGTAGTCATCGGTCTGCAGGCTCTGGAAAATGTAGTAGCCCATTCCGGGGTAGGTGAAGATCTGTTCGAGGATGATAGAACTCCCGAACAGCGTCCCGATGGCGAGCATGATGCTCGTGTACATCGGGAGAATGGCGTTTCGGGCGACGTAGCGTGTGACGATACGCCGTTCGGACAGTCCTCGGAGTCGGGCCACGCGGAGGTAGTCACTTCCGAGGACCTGAATGCTGTTGCCCCGCATCTGGAGCGCGCGGTTGCCGAACCCGGCGACGACCAGCGCCACAATGGGGAGCGCGCCGTGATAGAGGACGCTCACAACGAAGTCGACGTTCAACCCCGGTGTCAGAGCGTTGTCAACGCGTCCGCCAGTGGGGAACCACTTCCACTGGTAGCCGAGGAACCAGATGAGCAACACGGCGACAACGTAGAACGGAATCGACGTGAGGACAATGGAGGTGACCGACGAACTCACGTCGAATCGACTGCTCTCGGCGTACGCCATCGCTGCGCCGAGGAAGATGCCGATAGCGAAGATGAGCAACAGCGACACCGCCGACAGGAAGATGGTCCACGGCATCGCGTTGGCGAGTATCTCCGCGACCGGTTGCCCGGTCCGAATCGACTGGCCGAAGTTTCCCTGCAGGAGGCCACCGAAGTACTCGCCGAACTGCACCCACATCGGCTGTTCGGGGCTGATGTTCGTCTGAACGGCGATGATGCGCTCGATCTGTTCCGGCGAATACCGACCGCTTCGGATGAGTTTCGCACGGAGCGCCTCAATCGGACCGCCCGGCATCACCCGGAACAGGAAGAAGGTGAGCATGACGACGGCGATGAACGTCACGACAGCCTGTACCGTCCGTCGGACGAAGTAGCCGGTACTGGTCATCGACGGTTCCCCTTCTCGTTGGATGCGAACGCGCTCGTCGTGTCGAAGGACAGTCCGAGACGCGCCCGGTGTGTAGTCTGCGCCACGGTTTGGAACAAGTATGCGTACCAATCACATATATCTTTCTTCGCCCAGCCGCTATCGCTCGGTTCTCGGATAGGTATCAAGCGTCCACGCCAGTCGTTCGACCTGTTCGTTCGTTCGGTCCGTCTCGCGGTACAGCGTCAACAGGTCGTCGGGATCGACGTAGAGGTACGGTCCGGCCGGACACATCGCCGCCAACGGGTCTCGACCGACAGTTTCGGCCGGCCGGTGGTCAGCCCAGTCTTCGGACGTTCGTTCCGTGAGCCATCGGTCCATCTGCGCGCGCAGTCGCGCCGTCACCTCCGGGCGGTCGGCGACGCAGTTCTCGGCCCCGTTCGGGTCGTCGCTTGGGTGGAGCAGTTCGCGCCCGTCGCTCGGGAGCGTGGGGTCGTTGAACTGACCGGGCCACGAGAACACACCCGGATGCAGCAGTCGGATGTACGTCCACTCCTCGGTGTAGAGCGCGCGGCCGAACGTGTAGATGCCGTGTCCGCAGACGAGTTGCTCGCGGCCCTCGAACGCGTCGCGTGTGTCGGCGGCGAGCGCCTCGGTGAATGGGCGGGCGTCCCAGCCGTCGGGGACCGACGCGTCGAACAGTTCACAGAGCGTCGCCACGAGGTCGAACTGGTAGACGAACCCGTCGATGGTCGTGCCTGGGTGAGCGGTCGCTGTCTCCGCGGTCACGGCACCGTCGTCGGTGAGGCCGGGCCACGAGACGATCAGGGGGACGCGCTGACACGCTCGGTCGGGGAACGCGTGTTCGGCGTAGATGCCGTGGTCGCCGAACGCCTCGCCGTGGTCGGCCGTGACGACGACGGCCGTCTCCTCGCGGACGCCGGCCTCGTCGAGCGCGTCCAACAGCGTCGCCACCTCGGCATCCACCTTCCGAATCGACGCGTCGTAGCCGTCGACGAACTGCTCGACGTCCGCACGGTCCTCGACACTGTCGGGGAACGGCCACTCCGACTGGCCGCGCTCCTCGGGGGCGAGGCCGTACGAACTCGGCGTCGGCCAGCAGTCGGCCGTCCGCGGTCCGACCGTCCCCTGCTGTGCGTCGATGGCGTCCTTGTCGGGCCACGGGGCGGCCTCGCCCGACTCTCGAACCGCATCGACGAGCCCGGTGATGCCCTCGTAGGGGTGGTGGACGTCCCAGTAGTTGACGTGGAGTAGCCAGTTGTCGTCCGCGGCGTGGCCGTCGAGCCACGTCAGCGCCGCATCCGTCACGTCGCTCGCGTCCTCGTCGGCGCGCGTTCCGGTGTTCGCCGACGGCTGTAAGTGATCCTGGAACCCCGCCGTGAAGTGGTACGCGAGATGCCGCTGAGAGAAACTCGTCACCGTCGCCGTTCGAACGCCGTGTTCGAGCAGGTGCCGAAACGCGAGCGGCCGGTCGGGGTCCTCTGCGTGCCCATCGCCCGGTTCGTCGTACTCCTGCCCGTCGCCGAAGTGGGTGACGACACCGGTGTCGATGCCGTGTCGACCGGTCGCCAGCGCCGTCCGCGACGGCAGACACGGCGAGTCCGAGACGTAACACTCATTGAACCGAACGCCGCTGGCGGCGACACGGTCGATCGTCGGGGAGGTGTCCCGTGAGTAGCCGTAACAGCCGAGGTGGTCCGGGCGCAGCGAGTCGATGTCCACGAGTAACACGCGCATACACCCCTCGTCTCGTCGGAAGGTGTTATAGCTTCCAGTGGACACGACGTTCTCGGTCGCCCGAACACGGGCGCTCGTCCCGCGACACTAAGTGGGTCCCCGAGAAACTGGTGAGCGATGACCGACATCAAGATTCGCTCGGCCCGTACCACCGAAGAGGTCGAGCGGACCGCCGCCGCCGCCGGCCGTGCGTTCGCGGACGTTCCCGAGTCGGAGTTTCGCCGCCGTATCGTCGACGCACCGGCGCTTCCCGTCGAGAATACGCTGCTCGGTCTCGACGGCAACGACCCCGTCACCTCGCTGCAGTTGTACGAACGGCAGTGCTGGCTTGACGGTGCTCCGGTCCCCGTGGCCGGCGTCGGAAACGTCCAGACGGCTCCCAACCATCGGGGGGCGGGCCACGCCAGTGACCTCCTCGACCAGGCCAAGACGTTCGCCATCGAGAAGGGCTACCCGCTGGTCGCCCTCGTCGGCGACCCGTCGTTCTACTCGCGGCTCGGGTGGCAGCCGCTCGGCGCCGCCTCGACGGTCGTCTCCGACCCCGAACCGATGACTGACGACAGCGACGGAGCGAGTCGGTGGCGACCGTTCGACCCGAACGAGGCGAGCGATTTCGACGCTGTCGCCGCGGTCCATCGCGCGGAACGGCGGGGGGCCGATGGGGCGTTCAACCGCTATCCGACGCTCTGGCGGAACTGGGTGTTCGAGGTGCTCGTCGGTCCCGAGAACGTCCACCGGTACTACGAGGACGGTGAGCCGACCGGCTACCTCGTTCGGAGACAGGGTGAGGACGCCGTCGTCTGCCTGGAGGTCGGCTACCGGGGCGACGACCGGGCGTCGTTTCTCACCGCAACGTGGAACCTGCTCGTCGAAGCGGTGACAGACGAAGTCGAACGAGAGACGGCGACGGCCACGAGTCTGACGGACGAGGACTCACCGGGCGAGACGACCAGCATCCGATGGGACCCGCCGCTCGACGCGCTGGCCGGGGCGCTCCGTGCGACTGGACACGATCTCCGAACCGAGACGATGCGCGAGCGCACCGGCGAGACGCCGATGCTGTGGGCGGCCCCTGACCTCCTTGATGCGGCGACGGGCGGGGCGTTCGATTCTGCCGAGGCAGTCGGCGAGCGAGTCGTCGGTCCCGACCGCTGGTTCCCGGCGCTCGATAAGTTCTGACTCGGAGGCCGACGTCCCGTTGGATCCTTTCGCCTCCCTTCGCCGTGTCTCGAGAGTCGGCTCCCGCCAGACCGTAGCTATTTCAGTCCGACCGCCGCAGTCCTCGATATGTTCGACCGACCGAACGTCCTGTTCGTCACGACCGACCAGCACCGGGGCGACTGCCTCGGTGCGGACCCCTACTGTCCGACCGACGCCAACGGCCGCCCGCTGCTCCACACGCCAAACGTCGACAGCTTCGTCGGGCAGGGGGCGCTGTTCACCAGCGCGTACACGCCCGTCCCGTCGTGTATCCCCGCTCGACGCTGTCTCATGACCGGGCAGACGCCGTACACGAACGACTGCACCGGCTGGAAGGCCGACGAGCCGTGGCAGTTCGAACACAGCCTCCCCGGTGAACTCGCGGCCGCGGGCTACCAGACATTGCTGGCGGGGAAACTCCACTCGATTCCGAATCGAAACCACCTCGGTTTCGAGCGCATGGCCCAACACGAGGCGCTCAACGGCGTCCCCGACGACTACGCTGCGTGGCTCGACCGACAGGGTGAGGGGTTCGACGAACTCGCACACGGGCTCGGGCGCAACTCCTGGGACCCACGGCCGTGGCATCTCCCCGAACGGTACCACCCGACGAACTGGACGACCGACCGCGCACTGGAATTCATTGACGAACGCGACCCCACTCGACCCTTCTTCCTCAACGTCTCGTACGTCCGGCCGCACACGCCGTTTGACCCGCCGCAGGCGTACTGGGACATGTACGTTGACCGCGACCTCCCCGACCCGGCGATGGGCGACTGGGTCGACGACCTGTACGCCGAGAAGCTGCCCGATTACCCCGAACTCGACGCGTGGCTCGCGGACCTCCCGCCGACAGTCGTCCATCGCGCGCGGGCGGGCTACTATGGGCTCATCACACACATCGACCACCAACTCAAACGGATCGTCGACCGCCTCCGCGTCGCAGGCGAGTGGGAGAACACGGTCGTTCTGTTCTGCTCGGACCACGGCGAGATGCTCGGCGACCACTACCACTGGCGCAAGACCTACCCGTTCGAGGGGTCGGCGCGCATTCCCTTCGTGCTGCGCTTCCCCGACGGGTGGCGTACCGACCTTCCCCGCCAGCGGCACGTCGACGCCCCCATCGGTCTTGAAGACGTGATGCCGACCCTGCTCGACGCCGTGGGCGTCGAGGTGCCAGAGACGGTCGAAGGGCGGTCGGTGCTCCCACTGGTGGCTGATGCCGATTCGGACCACGCTGGTTCGGAGGTCGAGGACTGGCGCGCGTTCTACCACGGCGAGAACACACCCGGGTCGTACCACCCCGACAACGCACACCAGTACGCCGTTGACGGTCGCTGGAAGTACGTCTACTTCCCCGTTACCGGCGCGGACCTGCTGTTCGACCTCGACACCGACCCCCTGGAGACGACCGACCTGAGCGACGACTCGGCCCATGCCGCCGAGTATGAGCGCTGTCGGTCGTGGCTGACCGACCGCCTCGCCGATCGGCCGGAGGGGTTCGTCGTCGACGGCGAGTTGACGACCGTCGACGCGGACTCGCTCACTCCGGACGGCGTCTCGCTGGAAGCGGAGTGAAGTCGGAAGCCGACCGCTCGACGTGAACGCCGGTCGGCGAATCGCACTGTCGGCTGTGAGCGGTTCGAGAATCTCGCCACCTCGGAGGTGGCGAGTATCGCTACGACGTTACAGCCGACAGCATCAGACGAACGGGAACAGCGCGTCGCGGTTTGCCTCGGTGAGCGGGCCGCCGAACTCGCAGTGCTCGAACGCCTCAGCGAACTCGACGTTCTCGCCACGCTCCTCGCCGTACGTCTCGACGAGTTCCTCGCGGAACCGGTCGGCGTACTCCCGATTGCGCGGCGCGTACCGCTTCGGCAGCCACTCGCGACGCGCCTCCTCGTCGTCGGGCACCTCGTCGAGCATGTCGATGTTGTACGGCAGCCACTCGTACACCTGCGAGGTGTGGCGGTGGAGCATGTCGAGTTTCGTCGCCATCGTGTCGTCGATGTCGACGACGACCGCCGGGTCGAGCGGGTACGGCTTTTCGAAGGAGTCGGGGAGATAGCAGATGACGGGGTTGTACGTGAGGTGTGGCGTCTGCGGACAGATGTTCGGGACCGTCACCATGTAGGCGGCGTCCTGCACCAACCGCGAGGTGTAGCGGTGGTCGGGGTGGTAGTCGTTCGGTCGGTGGGTGAACACGAGGTCCGGTTCCACCTCACGGATCTGCTCGATGACGTCCCGCCGGTTGTCGACCGACGGTTCGAGTTCGCCCTCGGGATTGTCGAATGTGACGTACTCCGCCCCAATGACGGCCGCCGACGCCTCGGCTTCGGCCCGACGGCGCTGGCCGAGCGTCGCGCCGCCCTGTTCGTGGTGGCCGGCCTCGCCGTTGGTCATACAGACGAACGTCACCTCATGGCCCCTCTCGCGGTACTTCGCGGCGGTGCCGCCGAAGCGGACCTCGCAGTCGTCGAAGTGCGCCCCGAAGACGAGCACCGACAGTGACTCCTCGGGGACGCGAACGTCGAAACGTGGCATACGGTCACTCGTCTCGTCACGAGGCGGCGACAAAATCCTTACCATTTCGACACTCAATGGCAGGCCGACCGGCGCCCGCGTGAACTCGGAACGGGTATGCCGCGCTGTCGACACCTCGCAGTCGATGTGGACGACTGTCCGACGTGTCCGAACGGTGGCGGGTCGATACGACGTCCTCCTCGCCGTCTCGGGGCTGTGGTTCGCGGTGCAGTTCCTCCGATATCTCTACCCGCCGCTGTTCCCGACGTTCCAGGCGGAGTTCGGCGTCGATCTCGGCGGGTCGTTCCGCGGCCGTGCAGCCGACATCGTCCGCTCGCTCGTCGCCGTCCTCGCCGCTCTCCGACGCCAAGACGCCGCGTTCGAGCTCGAACGGTCCGACGCCGAACGTGAGGTTGCTACAGTTCCGCTCCAGTCGACGACCGGCCGCTCGACGCCGACCTGCGCGAACGTGTACGCGACGTCCGCCAACCCCTCGCCCGGCGCGACGACCATCGCCTTGCTCGTCGTCGAGTGCGAGCCACCGACGCCGTCGAGCTGCATCCGGGTCGGGGCTTCCGAACAGTCGGGATAGAAGCGGGCTTACACTGCGTCCGGTCGTTGGGGAGGGCGTCGGGCTCGAAGTAGACCCCCTTGCTCGTCCCGCCACGAACGGGGGCGGCAGGGAGACTCGTCCGTCGATGGCTGTGGTCCCCCGCGCGTTCCGACTGGCCCGTCATCCGTCCTCGGAGAGCAGCGGCGCGACGTATTCGGGCGTGTACCGGGTCGCGCGGTAGACGCTCCCGAGACTGGCCTCGTCGCCGAACGGGCTGACGAAGTCCCACACCACCTCGTCCTCGGGCGTCACCTCGAACACGTGGCCCTCCCCGCCCTCACAGATCAGCGTGTTCCCGTTCGGGAGGCGCTGTGCCCCCGAGATATACGCACTGAAAAAGGACTCCTTCGGTGAGCCGGTGTACTCCCACTCGACGGTCTCGGTCAGCGGGTCGAGTTCGAGCACGCGCGAGTAGCCCCGGCGAGTGCCGTTGTCGAACAGCAGGACGTTGCCGTTCGGGAGGACGTGAGGGAGGTGTTGGCCGTCGAGGCTCCCCGGTCCCCACGTCCAGACGATTTCCCCACTGTCCCGGTCGATGACGCCGATCACGTCGAGACTCCGGTAGGAGAACACGATGTTGCCCGGCGCGAAGCGGGGGCGGTCGACCCCCTGGTCCAGTTCCGCCTCGTAGCTCTCGTTGGGCGGGATCACCTGCGCGGTGTTGTTGTGCGCCCAGTCGAACGGATACTCCTCGTCGATGCGCTCGCGGACGTACGCCCACTCTTTGGCGTCGAGACAGGCTTCGAGGTCCCCGAAGTGGTCGCCGCCGTGCCACTCCCAGACGAGCTCCCCTCCGGACGTCACTTCGAGCAGGTACGGGTCGCGCTTGAGACCGGGGCCGACGGCCGGTATCATGCGGTCGATAATCGTGTGAATCAACAGAGTACCGTTCTCCAGGACGCTCAGGTCGTGGTCGACGCGGCAGTGGTAGTGCCGGACCACCTCGCCCCCGGGGGTGAGTTCGCGCACGCCCGCTTCGTCGATTCGCGATCGGTCGCGTGTCGGATACAGCAGGTTGCCGTTCGGCAGCAGCTGACAGAACGACTGGAGCGCGGTGTCGACGCGCCACGTATGAACCGGTTCGCCGGCCATGTCCACGAGATGTATCTTCCCGGTGCCGTCGGGGTTCGCCGACGGGTCCTCGTAGGACTCACACAGCAGCGTGTACCCCTCGAAACACGCCTCGGACCGATGAATCGAGACGGCGTCGCTCATCGTCCGTCACCTCGTGATCGCTCGTCACGTCGGTCGCCACACTCACGTACCGCTCTCGCTCTCGGAACTCGAACCGATCGCATGAGAAGCGATACCGAGCCGAGTGGTTTCACGCTTTCGACGTGTCGACGTCGTCGGGAGTGTCGATCTATCGTCCAGCGGTTCACTCCCTCGTCGGCGGTTCGTCGACGTCGTACACCCGTGTCTGGAGCCCCTGGTCCAGCCCGGCAGTCAGGCCGCCGTCGACGACGAGGTTCGTCCCCGTGACGAATGACGAGCGTTCGGAGGCGAGAAACAGTGTCGCCTCCGCAACCTCCTCGGGGCGGCCGAACCGCCCGAGCGGGTACTGATCGAGCCACTCCTCGCGGGCCGACCGTTCGCCCTCCCGGCGCTTCTCGGACGCTTCCATCTCCTCCTCGCGGTTCCCCGTCTCGATGGTTCCTGGGGAGACGACGTTCGCCCGAATCCCATGCCGGCCGTACTGGACCGCCAGCAGCCGGGAGAGCGAGAGCACACCGCCTTTCGCCGCCGAGTAGGCGGTCAGCCCGATGCCGGTCAACGCGTTGACCGTCCCCATGAAGACGATCGAGCCGCCCCCGCCGTCGATCATAGCCGGCAACGCTTCCTTGACGACCCGGAACTGGCCGGTGAGGTTCACGTCGAGGTTCGCCTCGAAGGTGTCCTCGTCGATTCGGTGGAGGTTGTCGTCGTCTATCATCCCGCCCGCGTTCGGTACGACGACGTCGCACCCACCGAACGTGTCGACTGTGGTGTCGACGAGCGCGCGTACCTCGTCGGTCTTGGTCACGTCACAGGCAACACCGCGTACCCTGCCCGGTCCGACCCGGGCGAGGTCGGCCGCGACCGCTTCGATCTCCTCGCGCGAGCGCGAGCAGACCACCTGGTCGGCCCCCGCCTCGGCGAACCGCTCGGCGATCGCGTTCCCGATACCCGACGACGCGCCGGTGACGATGGCGGTCTTACTGGCTAACGGTCGCTTCTGGTGGCTCATGTACTGGCATAGTTCGGTTGCCGTACCCGCATAACTGTTCGGTCGAGCGTTGTCAATCGATACGGTACGCCTCGACCGCGTCCGTATCGACCTCGACACCCAACCCCGGGCCGTCCGGGACGTGCATCGCTCCGGCTTCAATCTCGAACGGTTCCGTGATGACGTCGTCTTCCCAACCGTAGTAGACAGTGTCGGGTGGGAGCGCGAACCCCGGAATTCCCGTCACCGCGTGCAAGATGGCGGCGGTCCGAACCCCGAGGTCGAACGCGCAGTGGTGAGACGCCGGAACGCCCGCATCGTCGGCCACGGCCGCGGCCTGTCGAAGCCCAGTGATACCCCCGGCCGGTGTCAGGTCCAGCACGGCGACATCCATCGCGCCCTCCTCAACGAGCGACCGGAGATTGTGTGGGACGTACGTGTCCTCGTTCGGGCCGATGGGCTGGCGGGTCCGCGTCGCTAAGCGGGAGAGCGCACGATGGGAGTCAACTCGAATCGGCTGTTCCATATACTGGAGGTAGATGCCGTGGTCTTCCAGTGCCGCACCAACCCGGACGGCCTGGTCGAGCGTCCACCCCTGATTCGGGTCGAGCCGGAACTCCAGATCGCCGCCGGTCGCCTCGTGCATCGCAACCACGCGCTCGACGTCCGCGCGCCAGTCGCGGCCGGCTTTCGTCTTCAGCACCTGATACCCTGCGTCGCGGACTTCGACTGCTCGCTCGGCCGAGCGCTCGGGGTCGAGGATGCCGAGACAGTATGCGACCTCGCACCGCTCACTCGTCTCGGTCTCGCCGACGTGCTCGCGGTGTCGCCGTGCGGTCTGCTCGGGCGCACCGTGGCCGCCGAGCAGTTCGTACACCGGCCGATCGAGCACGTTCCCGACGATGTCCCAGCAGGCCGTCTCGACGGGCGCGAAGAACGTGTCGACGTTGGTGTACTCGATGAACAGCAACCGTCGGAGGCTCTCGGTCTCGAACGGCGAGTGACCTTCGACGATTGGTGCGATACCGTCCTCGATAACCGAGACGGTGGCAGCGGGCGAGAGAAATGCGCGAACCTCACCCCATCCCGAGATGCCCTCGTCAGTGTCGACGCGCACGAGGACACGGTCCATCGCGGTCAGTTCGTTGTGGTTCGTGACGTACGGGGCGATGCCGCCCTCCTCGAACGGGACGAGCGGCACCCTGACGGGAATGGCTTCGACGGTCGTGATTTCCATAGTCGTTGGTCGCACAACGGCGACATAACTCCCCGGGTCGAGACGGACGGCCATCCGTTCTGCGCCCGTGCAGGCTACTGCGCGCGGTCGTGCGCCTCACGCAGGACTGTCTCCAGTTCGTCACCGAGACGTTCGAAGATGCGTTCGCCCTGTTCAGCGCTCGCCAGTTCGGGCGTGCCGATGGCTCCGTTCGCCGAGTACTCGTGAAACTCTCGGTAGACGGTCAGTGGGCCGGCGTCGAACATGTCGTGCAACCCGTGGCTGTACTCGCTCGTCAACGGTTCGGCGTCCATCCGGTCGGTGTCGACGAGGGCTGGTCTGAGGTGGAGCATCAACGCCGTCTCGAACTCTCCCGCGTGAGCCATCCCCCCGATGTCGCTCTCGCGGTAATCGTCGATGAACGACGCAGCGAGGTGGAAGTACGTCAGTCCGAGTATCTCGACGTCGGGATGTTCGACGCCGACGGTGCTCGTCACACTCGACACGAGCGACGCGTTGCCGCCGTGGCCGTTGAGGAACAACAGCGCGTCGAACTCGTTGTCGAGCGCGGTTTGGGCGACTCCTTCGAGCACGTCGAGGAGGTCGTCGTGCTCGAGCGACATGGTCCCGCCAAACGAGAGATGGTGGGGCGAGTGGCCGGTCCAGACCGGAGGCGTCACGATGATGGGAACGTCGTCAGCGACTCGTTCAGCCCCGAGGTGAGCGATCGCGTCCACGAGGAGCGTGTCGGTCGACACCGGGAGGTGGGGACCGTGCTGTTCGACGCTGCCGACGGGGACGACGAGTACCGAGCCGGCCCGGTCTGCGATGTCCGTGATTTCACTGTACGTCTTTCCCGCCCACTCGGTCGGTCTGCTGCCCAGCGGTTCGTTCATAGGTTGCAGTTGTCGCGGCCCCTCTTGAGCGTTCGTCCGCACCAGCCGCGGCTACCCGACCGTCGCCACCGACGTTCGACTCCACCCTGCGACGGGAGCTTTTTGTCGTGACTGCGATAAGCAGGCGCATGCCAATCGTCTGGACCTACCCGTGGAACCTCTCGAAAGACGGGCCCGCGAAGGCGTGTGCGGACCTCGTCGACCGAGGCGTCGATTCGCTGACCCTCGCGAGCCACTACCACTCGATTCGCTCGCTCGACGCACGCCACCCCGAGGACCTGTTCGGTGCGTACCCGGGTGGCTGCTACTTCGACCCCGACCCCGAGCGGTTCTCGGAGACACCCATCGACCCACCGGTGAACGACGTCCCGGGGTTCGACGACCCGGTGGCCGACATCGTCTCGGTAGCGAACGACCACGGGCTCGCCGTGAACGCTTGGACGGTCTGTCTGCACAACTCGCGGTTGGGGGCGGCCGCCCCGTCGTTCCGCGTCGAGAGCGCGTTCGGCGACGCGCACGACCACGCGTTCTGTCCGTCTCATCCTGCGGTACGTGAGTACTTCGCCGCCGTCGTCGGGGCGCTCGCCGACCGAGACGTCGCCTCGATCCATCTCGAATCTATCGGCTACCAGAGCCCGTTCCACGACCACGGCTGGCGGTGGGGTCACGCGAAACGCCAGACGCTTGATGGTGTCACCGAGGAGGCGCTACTCGCACAGTGTTTCTGTGACGGCTGTCGCACCGCGGCCGCCAGTCACACCGTCGACTTCGACGGCGCGCAGTCCGTCGTTCGCGACCACCTCCGGGAGTGGCTCACAGTGCCGACCGCCGACGTACCGTCGCTGGACGCACTGATCGCCGACGAACCCGTTCTCCGAGAGCTCTTCGCGTTCCGCGCGGCGGTCGTCGAGTCGTTCGTCGCTCGACTGGCGGAGTCCGCCGGGGCGGTTCCGCTGTCGTACTACGCGATGGAGGGCCACCTCGGTACGGACCCGACGGCGCTCTGGCCGGCGGGGGTTCGACTCGATGAACTCGACGCCCATCTCGACCGGGCGATGGCCATCTGCTACGTCTCGAACCCCGAGCAGGCGTGCGAGCGGATTCGGTCGCTTCACTCGATGGTCGGGACGGACGTCACGCTCGATGCGGGGCTCACGCTCGACCCGGACGTCGTTCCGGACGAGGCGACGTTCACTTCGCTCGTTGATGCGGTTCGGGGAGAGATCGACGGCACGGTGTCGGTCTATCATCATGGGTTGATGACAGAGACGCACCTCGACTGGCTCACGAGTGCGTTTGGCCGCTGAGACCTCCGAACCGAGACGCCCGAGTTCGGGTTTCGGTGTCTCGACGGACGGTGGAGGCAACAGGTGCTCTCGGGAACGAGAGCGACGAAAGAACGGTGATCGGAGACCGAGCGGTCGTCAGCTCACTTGCTGTCGACGATGCCGAGCTGGAAGATCATCGGGTGGGTCGGCCGTGCAGTGACGACCTTCGAGTCGGCCGGTGGGTAGTTGAACTTCGATGGGTTGATCAGTACGGTGTAGACGTTCTCCGCACAGGAGATCTTCGGCACCCACCAGTTGGTCGCCCAGGCGATCTCGTCGAGCAGCTCCTGTTTCTCCTCGTCGCTAGTGGAGTTCAGTGCGAGCTGATTGATGGTCTCGTGAGGGTTGACCTCGATGCGTTCGTCGCTGTCGGGCTGGCCGACCGGCGGCACCTCCATCACCTCCTCCTCGCGGCTCTTTCCGGGCAGGTAGTCGTTGAGTGCGTCGCCGCCGCCGATGGCGCTGCGCGGGCGCTGGTACATGAACGTCTCCGTGTTCGCCGGCCCCGGACCAGCGCCGCCGAACGACCAGCCGGGAGTCATCTGGTAGCCCCGTTCGGCGGGGTCGGCACTGAAGTATTCCGACCCCGACGCGGTCGCGACGTTGGTCGCAATACCGAACTCGTTGAGGTTCGACGTCGCCACGTCGACGGACTTGACGTAGGTGTTGACGCTCGATGCGGTTCTGAAGCGGATGCTGAACCGATCGCCGTCGGGCGTCATCCAGTTCCCGCCGTTCTTCGAGAACCCCGCCGATTCGAGCAGCTGGGTCGCCTTCTCGGCACTCTGCTCGTACGGGTTGAGCTGGTCCATCACCTCTTTGCTGATGTACTGTTCCTCCTGGCTGCTGTTCATTCCCGTCATCACGTCGTCCATGACCGCTCCCGGCGACGGCATGAGCTGGCGGCCGACTGCTTCCCGGTCAATGACGTGGGCGAAAGCCTGTCGCACCTCGGGCATCTTGAACCACTTCAACCCGGCACCGTCGCCGGCGATCTCCTCCGACCAGAAGTTGAACCACAGCCCCTGGCCGAACCCCGTCGAGTAGGAGATGACTCGATAGTCGTCGGGGATGGGCGGGTTCTCCCGACTGAACGGACCGATACCGTACCCACCATCGACGTTTCCGGCTTTCACCTCCTGCAGTACCTTATTGCTGTCGGGGGCGAAGTTGAAGTTCACCTTGTCAAGGTTCGGTGTCCCCCAGCTCGTGATGTCCTCGCCGACGGCATCGGTGAACTGTTGTTGCACCTCTTCGAACGGGTAGTTCTGATGTATTTCCAGTACCATCTGCTGGGGGTTCGCGCTGACGAACTGCAGCGCACCGGGGTAGATCGGCTCCTCCCAGCGGAAGTCGTTCAGTGCGTTTCTCGCCTCCTGTAGCTCCGAGTCACCCGAGGCCTCCGAGAGCTGTTTGTGGTACTTTTCGAATGTGGGCGGGTGCGCCCAGAGGAACTCGTAGAGGATCTCGTCGGCCGCGAACTCCGCTGACAGGGGAGTGGTCAACTCGTAGGTGAGTTCGTGCTCGCCGGTTGCTTCGATGCTATCGGTGAACTGGTACTTCCCGGCGACGTTCCTGCCACCTGCTGCGAGGAGCTGTTCCAGTTCATACTGGAAGATCCAGTCGTCGGCCGTGACGGATTTTCCGTCCTGCCACTGGTGATTCTCGTTGAGCGAGACGGTGAGCGTCTTGTCGTCGACAGTCCAGTCTTTCGCACCGATGCCGAACAACTTACCGGTGGCGTCGACCGAGTTCGTCATCCAGAGGAACATCGACGACTGGATGGGCCAGTCGCCGAGCCCCTCCGAGAGGCGGTTGAACTGCATGTCGACCGGGCTCACGTCGGTGTACGTGTTGTACGTGCTGCCGCCACCTCCGTTGTTCGTGGTTCCGTCATCGGTGCCGGCCGTACCGTCAGTGTCGGCCGTACCGTCGGTGCCGTCGGTGCCGTTGGTTCCAGGGTCACCGCTACAGCCGGCTAACGTGACTGCCGTCCCCCCTCCCGCAGTGAGTTTGAGGATTCGCCGCCGGGAGAGTGGACTGTTCGTTGGGGAACCGGAGTCTGTGTTATCTTTTGCCATGGTTCTGGCCTGCATACGTCAATACTCTACGAACACATAAAGTTAATCGAAGATTTAGAGGAGGAGAGGGGTGATTCTGACTCGAACCGACCGTCGAGAGGGGAGGAGACAGCGTGAAACCCGCTCGGAACTGTTCATTCTTGCTGAATGGCCGTTCACTGCTCACTGTCGGTGTCGATTCCGTGACCGACCGGGTACTCACCGACAGTCACCGGAAGGCGTCCACCGGGAACCGCTCCGAAGACCACCTCGACGACGCGTCGGAGATAGACCAGTTCGCTTTCGTTGACTCCCCCGTACGCCGCGACTCCTGCCTCGACGTCGTAGGCCGCGAGGTCGTACGGGAGTTCCTGGGCGACGGCGACGATCGGTGTCTCTGTCGGTACGAGCCAAGTGACCAGCCGTATCTGTCCGTCAGGGAGCGCCGGCACCCCGCGCCCCGAGTGTGTCATCACTACGACTCGGTCGGCGTCGTCGGCGAGTCGCGTTGCCCGGCGAATCGACTCGTCGTCCGGGTCGCGGGACGACCCCCGCCACGTGACCACGTCACCGGCGGCACACTCACGAACGGCGGCCGCTATCTGCGTCACGCCCTCAGTCATCCCAGCAACCAGTGTCGTCGCTGCGGCGTCGGGGTCGAAGGGGAGTACGTCCTCGTTCCGGACGACTGTCACGCTCTGGCGTCCGATTCGAGCAGCCGTTTCTCGATGAATCGGTGTTCCGACAGTCCTCATCGCTTCGAGTGGGTCGTGTCGCGGAACGGTCGGGGTCATGTCGGCGTCGAGCAGGCCGACGCGCCGTTTGGCCTCGAACACCCGCCGGAGGGCACTCTCGACACGTTCGGCGGGGACCTCGCCCGACCGGATGGAATCAGCCAACGCCTCGACCGTCCGTACCTGTTCGTCGAACGCGTCTTCTCCTTTCGAGACGGCGACGATCACGTCCGCTCCAGCAGCGAGCGCACGTACGGCGGCTTCCTCGCGACCCCAGCCCGCTTTGACGCCGTCCATATCCATCGAGTCGGTGACGATCAACCCGTCGTAGCCTAACTCCTCGCGCAGCAGACCGGTCAACACGGTCGGCGAGAGCGTCGCGGGGCGCTCGTCGTCGAACGCCTCCGTGACGACGTGTGCGGTCATGATGGTGTCGACGCCGGCCTCGATAGCCCGCACGAACGGTGGGAGGTGTATCTCGTCGAGCGTCTCGCGGTCGGCGTCCACGACCGGGAGTCCGCTGTGGGAGTCGACGGTTGTGTCACCGTGCCCGGGGAAATGCTTTGCGGTGGCGAGAACGCGGTCGTCTGTGGCGTCGCGCTGGTAGCCGTCGATGGCGGCCGCGACGAACTCGCTCACGCGCTCGGGGTGCTCGCCGAACGACCGAACACCGATGACGGGGTTCGTGGGTGTCGTGTTCACGTCCGCGACCGGCGCGAAGTTCCAGTGGATACCCATCGCCCGGAGTTCCCGCGCGGTGACGGCCGCGGCGGTTCGTGCGTTGTCAGGGTCGCCGCTCGCTCCGAGCGCCATCGCGGGAGGAAACGACGTCCCACCCTGAGTGCCGTCGCGCGCGGTCGGTGGCACGTCGCCGGTCATCAGCGGCATGCTGCTGGCCGACCCGTTAGCGAAGTCGCCGCTGACGAGCAGCGGAAGCCCCGCACTTGACGCCGCGGCGTACTCCTGGAGGCGGTTCGTGAACGCGGCCATGAACGCCGGATTGTTCGGCGTCCGGACGATAGCCGAGCCGACGCCGTACTCGGCGAACATCCGGCGCTGTTCGGACTCGTTCAGGAACTGCGGTAGCGACATCACGAGCTGTCCGGCTTTCTCGCGGGCCGATAAGCCGTCGATAAGTCTGCCGACGGCGTCTTTCGTGGTCGGTCGTTCGCTCATCGTCACTCGCCCTCCTCGCCGGTTCGCTCCCGGAGCGTCGCACCGACCGGGTCGCCTTCCAAGCGTTTGGTCACGGCGTCGTCGGCGATGGCTCCTGCGAGGACGCCCAGTGCCTCCCCGTATACGTCCAGCGTCCGCGCGACGTCTGCGTCGGTGTGTGAGTAGTTCGGGAGGTGCGTGCCCGCGAACAGCACGCCCCGCTTCAGACACTCCTGGAGGAAGAGGCTCTTACAGTGCCGTGCCGACGCGCCACCCGCATCCGCGAACGAGACGGCCGACCGGGGGGCGTACCCGCGCGCGTTCGTGACCTCGTCCAACCCGTGGGCCGCCGCGCGCTCGTTGTACCCGTCGCGCAGTTTCGCGCCCTGTTCGGCGAGGTGTTCGACGACGGGGTCCTCGCGCAGTATCGAGAGCGTGGCGTTCGCGGCCGCCAGCGAGACCGCGTCGCCCGCGTACGTCGTCGAGAAGAAGAAGTCGTCGGCGTCGACGGTCGCAATCACATCCGCCCGTCCAGCGAGCGCCGAGAGAGGGTAGCCGTTGGCCATCGCTTTCGCGAAACAGGCGAGGTCCGGCGTCACGTCGAAGAACTCCCCCGCGCCGCCAAGCGCGAACCGAAAGCCGGTGAGTACCTCGTCGAACACGAGCAGCGCGTCGTGTTCGTCACAGAGTTCGCGTAGTCGGACGAGGAAGTCGTCGGTCGGCGGGTCGAGATTGACCGGCGTCGTCACGACGGCGGCCACGTCGTCGGGATGCTCCGCGAAGATTGCCTCGACACGGTCGGCGTCGTTGTAATCGAACGACTCAGTCAGGTCACCGACGGCCGATGGGACGCCCCGGTCCATCTCGGTCGCACCCATCCAGACGTCGCCCCAGCCGTGGTATCCCTGCGTGGCGACGACGTCTCGGCCGGTGTACGCCCGGGCAAGTTTCGCCGCGACCGTCGTGACGTCGTTACCGTTCTTGGCGAACCGCACCATCTCTGCACAGGGTACGAGGTCGACGACCTGCTCGGCGACCTCGACCTGTAGCCGGTGGGGAAGGGAGAACAGTGAGCCGTTCCCGACCTGCGTCTCGACCGCGTCGGTGACGGCGGGGTAGTCGTGGCCGAGGACGATGGGTCCGAGCGAGCTCACGTGGTCGATGTACTCGTTACCGTCGACGTCCCAGACGCGACACCCGTCGCCGCGTTCGAGATGCGTCGGTGCGACGCCCTGTACCCAGCGAGTCGGTGCCTTGCTGTTCGTCTGGCTGCAGCCCGGAATCACCCGCCGAGCCCTATCGAGCAGTTCGCGAGAGCGGTCGAGCGGTCGGTCGGCACCGACCGCTCCAGTCGAGTCGTGCGACATTGCTATCGACTGTGCGTCGGCCGGTGTTAAGTGTTCGTGGCGTGGTGACACGGCGGACGGACGGAACGCTTTAGCCCCTCCTCACCGTCCGTGGCGACGATGACGATGCAACCCGCGCTGTACAGCAGAGTGCTCGGAGACCGCTCGGTTGAGGCGGCCGTCTCGACGGCGGCCGGCCTCGGATACCCGGGGTTCGACCTGATGGCACGCGCACCGCACCTCCCGCCCGACGCCGCCGACGAAAGCGTCGAATCGCTCAAGCGGAGTCTCGCCGATCACGACCTCGGTCTCGCCTGTGTGACGACCTACACCGGCGACTACGTCGGTCGAACCGACGAGGAGTGCGAGGCCGACCTCGCCACCCTCGAACCATACCTCGAATTCGCGGACGCACTGGGCTGTGACCTGCTTCGTCACGGCCCGAACGGCCCGCCACCGTACGAAGCGACTGTAGAGGAGTTCGAGCAGGCCGCCGAGTGGATGCGCCGCGCTGCGGACCTCGCCGCCGAGTACGACAAGAGCCTCGGTATCGAAATCCACGCGGGCAAGCTCTGTGAGACGACCGAGTCGACGCTCGCGCTGCTGGAACGCATCGACCGCGACAACGTCGGTGCGCTTCACGACGCGGGCAATCTCTACATCGCCGACGCGTCGTACGGTGCCGAGAGTATCGAGGCGCTCGGTGACAGCCTGTTCCACGTCCACGCCAAGGACCTCGAACGGGTCCAGAGCGACTCGCTGCCAGACACCTCGACGATTCGAACGCGCCACGGCGAGGAGCGGTTCCGCTCGACGCTGCTCGGCGAGGGAGCCGTCGAGTTCGAGCGCGTGTTCGAAGCGCTCGCCGACGCGGGCTACGATGGGTACGTCACCGCCGAACGACCGCCCTTAGAGGACACACCGGGCGAGAATGTCGCCGAACACGAACTCAGAGAACTGAATCGGCTCATCGACGACGTCGAGTGAGTCACCTCGCATGCCTCGACTCGCTCGTCGAGCACGCGCAGTCGACGCTGGACGAGTGACGTTCGAGCGCGTCGGGACGGTGGCAGAGCGGTTTCGCGAGCGGACGGGCGGACCGACCACTGGGGCAGAGTAGCGAGTACCGTGGGACGGTTCAGTACTCCCGATACCCCGGGTTCCTGAACGGGAGTATCTCGGGGCGTTCTTCGCCCGCCGCGACCATCCGGTCGGCGAGACGCTCCATCAGGTCGTCGGCCAGCTCGCGATACTCGGGACGGCCGGTAAGGTTGATTCGCTCGGCAGGGTCCGCCCGCAGGTCGTAGAGATACCGCTCGACGTAGCGGTTACTCGACGGGTCGTCCATCCCACGCTCCCAGCCGTCGATGGTCGGCGCAGCGACGGCGTACTTCCAGCGGTCGGTCCTGATCGCCCGCCCGACTTCGGACTCGCTGATCTGGACGAACGCCTCCTCGCGCCAGTCGTCGCTCGCGACGTAGTCAGCGTCCCCTTCGGTGTTCTCGACGAGTGTGCAGACGCTCCGCCCCTGCATCGCGTTGGGCACGTCGACACCGGCGGCATCGAGCAGCGTCGGCGCGACGTCGACGAGTTCGACTGGCTCTTCGACCACGCCGCCGCCGTCGAATCCCGGGCCGGTGGCGACGAACGGGACCCGGATACTCGCCTCGTGAGCGCTGCGTTTGTACTCGCCAGGACGCGTCCAGAAGTGACAGCCGTGGTCGCTCGTGAACAGGACGACGGTGTCCTCGCGTTCGTCGAGTCGGTCGAGCGTGTCGAACAGACGGTCGAGGCACTCATCGATTCGTCGACAGATGCCGTAGTAGTCCGGCAGTTCGGCGTACCAGTCGCCTGGCCGCTCACGGAGGTCCGGGGGAATCCATGGGTCATCGTAGCGCTCGGCGTACCCCTCGGGGGCGACGAACGTCTCCATGTCGTTCTGGTGGTGTGGTTCGAGATACGAGAGAAAGCAGAAAAACGGGTCGTCGGAGTCGCTCAGTTCGTCGAGCGTCTCGATGGCGTGGTCCGTGTAGGCGTCGACGCGGTAGCGGTCCTCGAACGTGACGCATTCGCCGTCGGCGTCGAACAGGTGGCCCTCGAACGGGTGGGAGGTGAACTCCGGCACGTCGGTTGCAATCCAGTGGTCGTACCCGCCGCGCTCGCCGGGCGGTACGGGCTCGTCTTGCGTCCCCGAGAGATGCCACTTGCCGACGTACGCCGTCTCGTAGCCCGCCGCCTCGAACTGCCGGGCGAGCAGGTGGTCGGCGTCGTGCGGGAGCGGTATCCCGTTCTTCCAGCAGCCGTTCGTCGTCGCGTACTGACCGGTCTGGAGACAGGCGCGTGAGGGGCCACAGAGCGGCTGGCTGGCGAACGCGTGCTCGACGCGGGTTCCCCGTTCGGCCATCGTATCAAGCGTGGGGGTCAGTTCCATCGGACTTCCGTACGCGCCAACCGTATCGTGGCGTTGCTGGTCGGTCAACACGACGAGGACGTTCGGCCGCTCGCTCTCGGACATGTTACGGGCGTGGCTGCCTGCTGTAATAAATGTGGAACACTGCATAGTCGGGGCGTCGCCGCTCGCAACGGCGACAGAGCTTTGAGCGGGTCGTGTCTACCAGTGTTTATGCGCACCGCCACCGTCGTCTCGGTAGCACTGCACAACCCATCGGACCTCGACGACCCGGACGAGCGGGTGGGGACCAATCTCGACAACGTCACCGCACTGCTCGACCACGTCGCTGGGTACGACCCGGACGTCGTCGTCTTCCCGGAGAAGGTGCTCCATCACGCCTGCAAGTCGATGCTCCCCGAGGTCGCGGAACCAATTCCGGGGCCGTCGACAGCCGCGGTCGGCGAGATGGCCCGTGCAATCGATAGCTACGTCGTCGTCGGGTTGTACGAGCGCGACGGCGAGGACCTTTACAACGCAGCCGTCCTACTGGACCGGGATGGGAGCGTACTCGGCACGTATCGGAAGGTCGCACCGAGTCAGTCGGAGCTCGACCACGGTATCACCCCCGGAACGGAAGTTCCGGTGTGGGACACCCCGTTGGGCGGTATCGGCATGGCGATTTGCTGGGACGGTCGCTACCCCGAGATCGGGACCCATCTCGGGACGAACGGCGCGGACCTCGTCTGTTTCCCGACGCTCGGCTCGACCCACGAAGCGCTGGCGACGTGGGCGCAGTACAACGGCTATCACGTCGCAGTCTGTGACAAGAACGGCGCACGGATGCACACCCCCTACCGAAGCGTTCGCGCCGACGTGAGCCATCGCTGGAAGAACCCCGAAGTCGAAACCATCGACCTCCACGGTGGGCGCGCGGCGCTCTCGGTGGCGACCATCAACACCGACTGCCGGTCGTACTCGAAGGCCGACGACGGCGTCTGGGACTGGCCCAACGCCATTCGTGAACGGTATCCCGGCGCGACGAACGTCCACGTCGCACAGGACGACGGTGTTGTCGTCGTCGAGTGCGTCGACGACGACCTGACGCTCGATGACCTCGAAGCGGAGTTCGACATGGTCGGCACCCGTGAGTTCGAAGACGGTGTTCGAGCGAGGGTCCACACAGTCGTCGACGACTCGCCGTTGCTCCACGTCGACGACTGAGCCGTCATTCGGCCGCCCAGCGGTCGATGGGCGCTCACCACCTCGAGGCTCGTCGGCCGGACGTACAGTTATGGGCGGTGAGCCGGAACACAGGAGGTATGTGTGCGAACGCGAGTGACGAGGCCGACATTCACGCCGCCATCGTCGGCGCGGGGCGGGTCGCCGACCGGCACGCCCGAAGTATCGACGGAGACTCCCGTGCCGCCGTCACGGCGGTCTGTGACACCGACCGAGAGCGCGCGGCGGCCGTAGCTGACCCCCGAAACGCAGCCGTCTACACCGACTACGAGGCGCTATTCGACGCCGAGCCCGTCGACGTGCTGTACCTGCTGACGCCGCCGTTCGTCCGTGCGGGGCCGGCCGTCGCTGCTGCCGAACGCGGCATCGACATGTTCGTCGAGAAGCCCGCCGCGATCCGTCTGGACGACGCCCACGAGGTACTCCGTGCCGTCGAAGCGAATGATGTCGTCACTCACAGCGGCTACGACCTCCGGTACGCCCGCACCGTCGAGGCAGCCCACGACCTCATCGGCGACCGGACGCTCGGGCTGGTCGACGCGCGCCAGTGGGCCGGCTTGCCCGCGGAGGGGTGGAAAAGGAAACGCGACACAGCGACGAGCTACCCCGTCCACATCGCCACGCACGCCTACGATATCGTCCGGTCCTTCGCGGGCGAGGTCGAGCGGGTGGCGGCGGTCGGCGACCACCGGGTCGCTCCGGACGACCTGGAGTACGAGGACGCCGGGTCGGCGTCGCTTCATCACCGCGACGGGACCATCGGCCACGTCTCGCACGTCGCGTTCCAGCACGCCGGGAACACCCTCGACCTACTCGGCGACGGCTTCCACCTCCACGTCCACCGCAACGACAACGTCCTCACCGGTGAGGTCGACGGCGAGGCGGTCGAGGTGCGCGGGGCCGAGACGTTCCACGACCGCGAACGGTGGGAGAAGATGACCCGAACGTTCCTCGACGCGGTCGAGACGCGTGATACGAGCGCCATCCGGTCGGACTACGCCGACGCGACCAGAACACTGGAGCTGACCGTCGCAACGACGGAGGCGATGCGCGGTGGCGGCGTCGTCGACCGCTCGTCGTCCTGAGAAAGTCAGGGGCCACCTCTGCCGTGACCAGCAGGTTGAAACGAATCGCCATCCGAACCCGATCAATCGATGGTGTCCAGACGACGTGCCTGCTGACCAGACGGACGAACTCGCCGGCCCGCGGAGCCACGCAACCGACCACGCCGGGGAGTCGGCACTCCTGCTCGGGTCGCTCCAGTCGGTCGTCCACGGTGCGGTCGTCTCCATCGCCGGCATCGGCGTCCAGAAACTGCTGCTGTTCGCAACGACGCTCCTGCTCACGAACGGCCTCGGGGTGGGCGTCTACGGCGTCTACGCGTTCTCCAACCGGCTTGTCACCTCGCTCGGTAGCTTCGCGTTGCTGGGCGCTGAGGTCGCGCTTCTGCGGTACATTCCGGAGGCCGAAGACGACCCGGCGCGACGCGACCGGGTGCTGGGACTCGCCGTCGGAACCGTCGTCCTGACGGGTCTCTCATTCGCACTGGTGTTGTTCGTCGCCGCCCCCTGGCTGGGGGCGCGGACGATCGCCCACCCGCTGTTCGTCCCGGTCTTTCGAACGCTGGTCGTTGCGTTACCGCTGCTCGGACTCGTCCGGTTGACGGGAAACCTCCTCCGGAGCCTCGAACAGATCGTCGACCAGACGGTCGTCCTCTGGGTCGCGCTGCCGGGGCTCAGGTTCTGTGCGGTCGCGTTCTCCCTCGCGCTGGGGTTCGGCGTGCTCGGGCTCGTGAGTGCGCTCGTCGGAGCCGCGGGGCTGACGCTGGCTATCGCGGGGCTCCTCGTGCATCGTCACACCTCCGTTCGCCCGACGGGCGGGCAGTCGTCGGCGGAGGTCGTACAATTCGCCAACTACATCGGGCCGGTCGCGCTCGGCAAGGTTGGCGGTGTCCTTCGGAACCGCGTCGACGTCTTCCTGGTCGGCGCGCTCCTCTCGGCGGCGGCGGCGGGAATCTACAACGTCGCGCTGTTTCTGGCCGGGTTCGTCTCGCTGTCGCTGGTCGCGTTCAACCAGCTGTTCCCGCCGGCCGCCGCCAGACTGCACGCTGCCGACCAGCGCGAGGAACTCGACGTGCTGTACAGTGTGGCGACCAGGTGGATCTTCACCGGCGGGCTGGCCGTCGCCGTCGTTGAGTTCGTCCTCCGCGACGAACTCCTCGCGCTGTTCGGCACCGCCTACACCGGTGGGAGCCTCGTGTTGGCGGTGTTCCTCCTCGGTCAGGTCGTCAACTGTAGCGTCGGGTCGGCCGGGTGGCTCCTCCAGATGACCGACCACCAATATCTCAACGCGGCGAACAACTGGCTGTTGGCGGTGCTCAACGTCGGGGTCAGTTACTACGCTCTCCTGGAGTTCGGCCTCATCGGAGCGGCGGTGGGTACCGCCGGGTCCCTCGTCGTCGTCAACCTCCTCCGCATCGCCGAGCTCTGGTACTTCGAGGGGCTGCAGCCGTACACGTGGCGGTTTCTCAACCCGGTCGGGGCGAGTCTCGCCACCGGCGGACTCCTCGTGGCGCTGACGGCCGTCCTGTCGGGCGGTACCCTGCTCGTCGTCGGCGTGCCGGCCGGGCTCGTCATCTTCGGGGGGACGCTGTGGACGCTCGGTATCGAGGAGCGCGATAAGCGACTGTTCGAACGGCTCAGAACACAGTACCGGAGCCCTGACGACTGACCACCAGACCGGAACCGACGTGTGGCCGTCCGTAGCGAGGAAACGACCGAAGAGCGTCGACCGTGGCTGGCCGTACCCTGATAGTTATACCGACTCGCGCCAAGAGACGCTGTACGGATGCACGTCTGCCAATTCAGCCACGCGACGTTCAACGACACCAGGCTCGGTGTCGTCGACGGTGGGGAAGTAACGAACGTCGACACCGAGGCCACGAACCTCGACGCTGCACTCGTCGAACACGACTGGCCCTCACTCGAGAGAACGCGACCGGGAACGCCTTCGCGGTCGACGACGTGACGCTCCACGCGCCGGCCGACCGACCGACGAACCTCTTCGGTGTCGGCCTCAACTACGTCGGCCACGCCGAAGAAGGGGGTTCGACGTGCCGGAGGAGCCAGTGTTCTTCGCGAAGTCACCGTCGAGCATCACGGATCCCGACGCCCCCATCTACAAACACGACGGCGTCACCGACCTCCACTACGAGGGTGAGTTCGGATTCGCCGTCGGCGAGACCACCCGACACGTCGACGAGGACGACGCGCTCGACCACGTGTTCGGCTTCCTGGTCGGAAACGATGTGACTGCTCGCGATATGCAACTTCGGGACCTCGACGTAGCCACTATCGTCGCGTACATCTCGCGGCACGTCACGCTCACCCTCGGCGACGTGGTACTGACCGGCACACCGGCTGGTGTCGGGAGCATGAACCCGGGCGACGAAGTCGAAGTGGACGTCGAGGGGGTCGGCGTCCTCCGCAACGAGGTGCGCGCACCGTGAGCATGGAGTTCGGTGTCTTCCTCAACCAGTACTACCCACCGCTGGACGCGACGGGACCAGGTGCCGATTTCGAGGTCGAACAGCTGCTCGAGCAGGCCGAGCTGATGGAGTCGGTCGGGTTCGACTCGGTCGCGGTCGGCGAGCGCCACATCCACAAAGAAGGGTTCGTCGAACCCATTACGGCGCTCTCAGCGCTCGCCGCGCGCACCGGTTCACTCCGGCTGACGACAACGGCTATGTTGCCGATGCTGTACCACCCGTTGCATCTGGCCGAGCAGGTGGCGATGATCGATCGCCTCTCGGACGGTCGAATGACGTTCGGCGCGGCGCTGGGCTATCGTGATCGCGAACTCGAATCATTCGGCGTCGCCAAAGAGGGCCGTGGGAAACACCTTATCGAGTCGCTCGAACTGCTGAAACGCCTCTGGTCCGAAGAGCGGGTCACCCACGATGGCGAGCACTACTCGTTGGACGACGTCGTCGTCAGTCCACGTCCCGAGGGGCGGCTCCCAACGTGGGTCGGTGGCCACGCCGACATCGCCATCAAACGCGCCGCGTACCGCTCCGATGGGTGGATTGCGAGCGCCTCGTCGACGACCGAAAACCTCGACCGACAGATCGGCGTCTACGACGATGCCCTCGATGAGTTCGGTATGGACCGGGCAGGCAACGACGTCGTCCTGATGCGCGACTGTTTCGTCGGGGACTCGCTGGAAGACGCTCGGGACGCCATCGAACCGTATCTCCTGACGCTCTATCGCTGGTACTCGCGGTGGGGGCAGACGTATCTCGACGACCACGAAGTCGAGGTGGACTACGACGAACTCAAAGAGAAGTTCGTCATCGGCACACCCGAGGAGTGCGTCGAGCAGCTCCGCGTCTACGAGGACCTCGGCGTCGATCACATCGTCCTCCGGGTGCAGTTCCCGGGACAACCCCAGGAGTCGACGTTGCGCTGTCTCGAACGCCTTGGCGACGAGGTTATCCCAAAGTTCAGGTCATGAGCGGGGCTGAGCCACGGGTCGGATATATTGGGCTGAACCACCACCACTGCGAGTCGTACCTCCAGAGCCTCGCTGAACTGTCTATCGAGGTGACCTGTGCGTGCGAGCCGTCGCCGGCGTTCGATGTGGGGAGCGTCGAGGAACTGGGCGACGTCCCAGTGTATCGCGACCCCATCGAACTGCTTGACCAGGAACCCCTCGACGTGGTCTGAGTGACACTGTCAAACCAGTCGACCCCCAACGTCGTGGCGGCGGCGCTCGAACGCGACGTCGACGTGTTCACCGAGAAGCCAGCGGCCCGCACGGCGAGCGACCTCCAACCGCTTCTCGACGCGGAGGCAGACAGCGACGCGACGGTCTGCGTGTCGTATCCGTGGCGGGCATCCAATCGCCCGCGAGATCAACGGCGAGTCGAGAGCGGGTTCTTCGGCGACCCCCGGTCGTTCGATGCCCGTTTTTTCGCCTCGAAAGTCGCCCATCGCGATGCCGACCACTACCTGTTCGACCAGACCGCAAGTCGTGGTGGCATCCACCAGTGGTTGGGCATTCACTGGCTTGACCTCTTCGAGTGGCTGTTCGACGACCCAATCGTACAGGTCAGCGCGACCACCGTGCTGGGCGACCCCTCGATTGACGGCGAAGACGCCGGGACGGTACTCTTCGAAACAGCATCGGGTGCGGTCGGGTCGCTGCGGGCGGGGAGTGGGGGCTCGCGTTCATCGAGCGGTTCTTCAACGCCCGTCAGCAGGCAGACGCCGAGGTTCCCGTCGGGTTGTCGGACGCATCGATGTGCTTCGTCTGCTCGACGCCATCTATCAAGCCGCCGGCACCGCCCAGTGGGTTGGCGTCGAAGGGACGACCGGTCCGTCCTCGAAGCGGACTTTTTCCGATCGGCCGACGAGTCAGTAGTAGGGCGAGTAATCGTCGAGGAATCGATCCCCATCGACGTGGATCCGACCGAGTGCCTCGTCGCCAGGGGCGACCCGTCTTCCGCCATCGAGTGCCACCGAGATAGCGAGGAGGAGATTCGCCCCGTCGAGTAGTCGGTCGCTATCGTCACCGTCGCCCCGTGCCGTCGCGAGAAACCGATTGAGGAACCGACCGTACATCGTCTCGTACCCGTCGTCCCCTTCGATAGTACATGCTCTCGTCCGATCGCTGACGTCGAGGATGCCGAACGTCGCGTCCTCCGAAGGTCCGTCGAGTCTCACGGTAGCCGTCGTCCCATTCTCGAACGTCAGATCGACAGTCCCCTCGGGACCGGAGGTCGGGTCGACAGCCTGCCAGTCGCTTCCTGCGAGCAGCCGAACCGTGTCGACGAGGTGGCTGCCGTAGTAGAACGGGTCGTCGTAGCCGACACAGTACAACGTTCGGTGGGGCCAATCGACCGGGAAAGAGGCGACTGCCAGATGGAACGGGATAGCCGAACCGCCAGACAGCGGCGTATCAGCCGCTGCGGCCGCGATAGCCGCCACGTCGTCGAATCGGCCGGCGATCGGCTTGTCGACGAACGTCGGCACCCCTGCTTCAAGGAACGGGACAGCGAGTCGACGGTGCGTGTCCCAGTTGACGGTCAGTACCATCGCGGCGTCAACGGCGTCAACCATCACCCGAACGTCGTCGTACACGACCGCGTCGTACTGTTCCCGAAACGAGTCCCGGTAGTCAGCCGATCGAACGGCACCACCGTCCCAGACCGCTGCCACTGTCGCGTCGTCACGATCGGAGAGGTAGTCCGCGAACGCAGCGGGGTGGCTCGTGTCGAGCCCAACTATGCCCACCTGTATCACATTCCGAGTGGTCGAACCCAAGTAGTATGTACCTTTCGCCGGGTCCTACTGGCCAGCGGAATCATTCACTATCTCCGCATTGGTGTTCACGAGGGGTGAATTTAATATGGTCCGCTACACAGCATCGGTATGTCACGCCCAAAAAAGACAGTCAATGCGGTCCAGACGACGCTTCGAATCCTCGAGACGCTTCGTTCCCTCGGTGGCGCAGGCGTGACGACCATCGCGAATGAGACCGGACTCTCGAAAGCGACGGTCCACAACCACCTCGCGACGCTCGAGCACGAGGAGTACGTCGTCAAGACCGACGATGACAGCTACCAGTTGGGGTTCCAGTTCCTTGACCTCGCCCACCACGCACGTCTCCGAATCAGCATCTACGACCTCGTCCAGCGTGAGGTCGACAAACTCGCTGTGGAGAGCGGTGAGATGGCGCTCTACACTGTCGAAGAGCACGGACGAGGCGTCTGTATCTATCGAAAACTCGGCGAGAACGCCGTACAGACGCCGCTCTACGTGGGCTACCGGTCGGCGCTCCACCACACCGCCGTCGGCAAGGCCATCCTCGCCCACCTCCCACGTGACCGGGTTGACGAAATCATCGCCGAACGTGGGCTCTCCGTCCAGACCGAGGACACCATCACCGACTCCGAACACCTCTTCGAGGAACTCGAGGCGATTCGCGAACGCGGGTTCGCGTTCAACCGTGAGGAGACCATCCCCGGCCTCGTCGGCGTCGGTGCTCCCATCATTGGACAGGGCGGGACCGTGGAGGGGGCAATCAGCATCATCGGTCCTGCGAGTCGGATGGACGAGGACCGATTCTACGGCGAGATCCCTGACATGATCACGAGGAGCGTGAACATCATCGAGATCAACGCCACTTCCATCTGACCACCTCGGAGGGGCTTCCCCCAAACGGATGGGTCGAACGAGAGATGAGCGAGGGTCCTTTTACCACTGGTAAACAGAGAGCGTCGAATCGAGTCGCCTGTATGATTTCGTTCTCCCCTGGTGAACGGCATTTCGGCGGCGATCGGACTCTAACAGATGTGCTCGCGTTATATCCCCCAGTCGTATCATACGATTGAACCGCGAGAGCCGCCGTACGCCACCTCAAAGATGTGTGAACGTCTGTTCACCTTGAGGCAACGACGGCATAGAGAGGGAGAGACCAGGGTCAGACAGTTGCTCCGACACCGTGCTGAGCGAGTGGGGACGGGATCGAGAGAGGCGGGAACCGCCGACGAACCCCGGAGGAGTGCCGGGCGTCCGGTCAGTCAGGCGAAGATCGACTTCGGGGTCCAATCTGCGAGTGGGGTGAACACCGCAGCGTCGAACGCTGGTGTGATCCGCCGGCCGAACGGGGCGTCGGTGACGCTTCCGAATCTGACACGGCCTCCGTCGACCGCGAGCGTGGCGAACCCCGCATCGTGGCGTCGATAGAGGTCGTCGTGTTCGTCGAGCACCGCCTCTTGGACGCGTTCCGGGAACATGCTCAATCCCCGGTAGTAGTGGTGCCCGTTGCGCTCGACGTGGTCGACGCCGATGGTCGCCATCACCGCGAGGTCTTCGACAAGTTCGATTGGACCAAGCGTCGTCAGGTCCTCGCCGCTAATGAGGTACTCTCCCTCGCCGTCGCTGCGACGCTGTTCGATGAGACAGCGGTTGGCGATGCCGGCGAACACGCCCTTACAGTTCTTGTGACTCGTTCCGGCGTAGCCGTAGTCCAGTGCACGCCCGAAGCTATCGGGCCGGGCATCGGACTCGTCGATAATGACCGGCGGGCCGTCCCAGTCGGTGAGGACGCGTCGTGCCTCGTCGGTGAACGCCTCGTCACGGGAGAGGGGTTGTTCGACGTAGAGGAGGTTCTCGAAGAACCCCTCTAGTTCGGGGCTGTCGGCAAGCACCTCCCATTGGTCTGCGAACGCCTCGGCGTTCCCGTACTGTTCGTTCGCGTCGAGCGTGAACGCGTACTCGTCTAGTCGGTTCTCGATGACCGAGCGAATTTTGCCCAGACGGGCCGCATCACGCTCGACGTTCGCGGAGAGCTTGATCTTGAAGTGCTCGATGCCGTCCTGTTCGATGTACGCTGTGAGCGTCTGGGGAAGGCCGTCGTTGAGGCGCTCTTCGGCCGAGAGGTCGGCCTCGACCAGCGGGTCGTCTAATCCAACCGTGTGTCGGAGTGCGGTAGCCCGTCGTGGAGCGTCCGGAAGGAGATCAGCAGCGTCCTTCCCGTCGAGTTCGTCGTATATCGCACCGGGGGAGAACCCGAGCGTTCCGTCCCGAACCGCGGCCGCGAACGTGGTGTCGTTCGCCCGGCAGACGGCGTCGACGACGGCCTGCTCGACTACACTCACTCCGTAGTTCCAGAACAGCGGTGGGTAGTCGGTGTCGGCCGCCCAGTCACGTTGGCGGTCGTAGAGGGCGTCCCAGAACCCGAATGCGGTGTCGGCCTTGACTTCCAACGCGGCGGTCCACGCCGCCTCGAACACGTCCAGCAGTGATTCGATAGCGTCGACCATCGAGAGCTCGGGGTCCTTCAGGAACCACATCGGCGCGATGCCAGCCTGCGCGATACCGTCGGTCTCCGTTCCGTCCACATCGACCGAGAGAGACAAAAACAGATGTGCGCCCTCGTCGACGACGACGTTTCCGAAGTGAAATGGCATCCGTTTCTGCAGGTTTACGACGTGCTGCTCTGCCGATTTGACATTGACACCCATGGCACGAGCCTGATGCCGCTGGCACATAAGCGTACGTCACTCGGCCATCTATGTGCGACCCGGCGTACCGTCGTGACACGCTTTGGTGGGCGAGCGGGTGACAGTCACGTACTCACCGTGAGAGGCTGATGCTCGTGTGTGAACCGCGTCACTGACGTCGCCGTCGAGCGCTTCGCGTCCAACCCGCTGGTGGTCGCCGGGGCGACGAACGCATCGGGGGGAACGTCAACGACTCATCGGTCGTCCGGGCTCCCGACTGGGTCGACGACCCGCTGGGGTGATACTACTGCGACTTCGGCCATCACCAGGGGACGTACATCCGACTCGCGTACGCCGAGCCCCCAGAGGCCGTGGACCGTCTACGAATCGAGCGTCCTCCCCATCAAGCGGACCCGCTTTACGGACCACATCGCCTCACCGGACGCACACATCGACCACGACGAACGGCGAGTCAGGCTCTACTTCCACGGGTGTACCGACGGTGAGCAAGAGACCGACGTCGCGGTGTCGAGTGACGGACTCGACTTCGCCCCGCTGAACAAGAATCTCGGTGGCGACCGTCTGCGAGTGTTCTTGATCCGCCGGTTCGACCGGCCCGAGCGGATCATGTTCGCGACCGTCGATCTCTCGGGCTCCGACCACGGGTGGCGTGCGGTCCCGTACCCACCCGAGACTGTCCTCTGGCCCGATCGCACATACGAGAGCGGCGGCCTCCCGCTTGAAACGTCGAGCTACAGTGCAGCTCACGAGCCGATGCGAGCGCTCCGGGACCCCACGGTCTTCCACGACGATGGTCGGACGTATCTCTACTACGCTGTCGCGGGCGAGCAGGGCATCGCTGGCGCCGAGATCCGCGACGACGGATGACCGTGCGACGTGCCGAGTGGAAACAGAAACACGCCACGCGGTGTCGCCGAGCGTCGACTACTCGTCGCCGGTCTCGTACGCCTCGTCGATGCGGTCGACATGGTCGCCGCTCAGATCGACGTCGATAGCGCCGAGGTTCTCCTCCAACTGCTCGACACTTCGCGCGCCAACGATGGGGACACAGGTGAACCGCGCTCGGTCGACCAGCCAGCGGAGCGCGACCTGTGCCGGTGTCGCGTCGGCCTCGTCGGCGACCGACGTGACGGCCTCGAGGACACGCCACTGTCGCTCGTCGAACCGCTCGCCCCACGAGTAGAGGTCGCCGCGCGAGCACTCGGGTGAACCGCCGTCACGGTCGTACTTCCCAGTGAGGAAACCACCTTCCAGCGGTGAGTACGGACAGACCGCGAGACTCTGGTCGGCACAGACGTCGAGATAGTCGGCGACCTCGTCCCGGTAGGCGGCGTTGAACCGCGGCTGGGTCACCTCGAACCGTTCTAATCCCTCGACGTCGCTTGTCCACAGCGCCTTCGTCAGCTGCCACGCCGCCATCGAACTCGCGGCGAGGTAGTGGACCGTCTCCTCGTGGACGAGGTCGTCGAGCGTGGACAGCGTCTCTCGAATCGGGACGTCCTCGTCCCAGCGATGGATGTAGTAGACGTCAAGGTAGTCAGTGCCGAGTCGGTCGAGCGTCCCATCGATCTGCTCGCGGATATGCCTTCGCGAGAGGCCGCTCCCGTTCGGACCATCACGAACCCCGAAGTACACCTTTGAGGCGAGGACGTACTCGTCGCGGTCTCGCTCGGCGAGCCACTCGCCGATCCACCGCTCGCTCGTCCCCGGTGGGTCGCCGTAGACGTTCGCGGTGTCGATGAAGTTCCCGCCGCCATCCGCGAACGCGTCTAACAGGTTGTGAGCGGTCTCGCGGTCGGTTTCGACGGTTCCGTTCGACTCCTTTCCGAACCGCCACGTCCCGTAACAGAGCGCTGATACGTCCACACCGGTCGAGCCGAGTTTACGGTACTGCATCGCGTGGCTCTACTGCCGGGAGGGTCTTAGTACCAAACGGCACTAAGCTGACAAAACACGAGTCCGAATCGCCGTCCCTAGCTACCGGCCCCACGAAACGAGTCGAACGGCTATCCCGCGTGCCGTCCCGTTCCGGGGGGTGCGCAGATTGCGAGTCGCAGCCCGAAGCCGGTTGCCGTGGCGCTCGCGAACGCGAGGCGTTCGTGATTGAAGAGGTGCGAAGCGTCTCGTGTACGGCGTCATCGCAACGTGGAGCGCATCGGAGGCGCACACGGGTACTACTGGAACCGAACGCCGAGGTCGTGCAGTCCATCGTTGTTCATCGCGAGGTTGATCAGTAGCGGGGTGACGCTCTCGACCTCCGCGCTGTTCGCGAGCCCTCCCGCATCAAGCGCCCGGAGGCCGTCAATCTCATTGACGAAACCGCTGACGGTCGTCTTCGCGTCCGCGTCGTCGCCGGTCACGACGACGTCCAGCGCCAAGTCGTCGTCGAGCGTCGAGAGCGCTCTTGCGGCGAGGTTCTGAAACGCGCTCACGACCGAGACGTCCTCTGGAGCGGCCGCTGCAATCGCCTCCGCGATGCTACCGGTCTCCGGCCGAGCGTAGTGAAAGCCACTCGTGTCACGAACCATAGAAACGGCAGGGCTGACGAGGATGGCTGTCGATGAGAGGTCGGTCGCGACGGTTTCGACCGCGTACTCCGGCGGAACGGCGACGACTTCGTGGTCCATATCACGGCCCCACCGCAGCGCGAGATCGGCACCGATGTCACCGGTTCCACCCAAGAGTGCGATTCGCATACCCTACTGGCTCCCATCTGGTTCACAAAAAGGTGCGCCACTCACCCGTTCATCTCTGGTGACCGTCTCCTTGTCACGTGCGATCCACCACCTCACCGACCTCGACGCGGACTGTGCTGTCTCCCACCCAGAGCGCTGCAGACGAACGATTTCGGCGGTTCCTTCGACAGGCACGGTGGAGGCATCTCGAACGGTGACTGTCTCTACCAAACTCCTGTTCACCAGAAGTGAATAATCCAGCGGGGCAGATCGAACGATAGCTACGTCCAGAGCCTGGGGATTCGTACGAATGAGCGATGGGACGAACATCAAGGGACGGGCAAAAGGCGACCATCGAGCGAGGTCGCTCGGCTCGTCGGCGAGTACGACCTCGGTGAGTCCCTCGATCCGGACCTCGAAACGGACCGGGCAGCTGCTGGCGACGCCGGACGAACTGCCGGGGCCTGACGGATCCGTTCGCCCGACGTCTGCTCACGGTCGCCACGGACGACGCGGGCCTCGCCTCGACAGCGAACTCGAGGATCTGTATCGACTGTTGACCGTCGAGATAGTGAGCAGCGAGACGGGTACCGAGGTGTGGGCGTTCCCCGAACGGACCAGCGTCGACGTGGAGCGACTTGCCGATGACTTGGTGCCCTACCAAACGACTCGCTTGTACCTGACGAACGACCGGGAGGCGACGGACGACGCCATCGTCCGGGTCGAGCCCGTTCGAGGGAGCCAGTGTCTCTATGTACGGACGTAGTCGGGCACCGAGCGGAGCCTCGCACGGCTACAGAACATCGACCGAACCGAATCGGGTCGTTTCGTCTATCCATCGACGTGCTCTGTGAGGACTGCGGCGCGCAGTACAGCGTCTTCGACCTCTTCGCTCGCGGCGGTTGTGACTGCGAATCAAACGAAGCCACAACAGTAGAATAACACCATTACGTCAGTTAATCTCTGCGAAGAGAGGGGCGACGGTCAGACTATATCTCGGTGACGCGGGCGTATTCGTCGTCGAGGGCCTGCGCGTCCTCGGGGAAGAGCGCGACGACGAGAAACCGGGCGTCTGATGTATTTTACAAACACCGAATGAGTCCTGTGAGCAACCGTT
>Ga0306908_1000038_pt1 | contig 102330 bp, 100 predicted proteins | sample AntRauTorcE11899_FD_190430 | JGI IMG/M metagenome (GOLD analysis project Ga0306908, IMG submission 190430) | Saline lake microbial communities from Rauer Islands, Antarctica - Metagenome Torckler E11 #899 (v2) (version 2) | ecosystem: Environmental > Aquatic > Non-marine Saline and Alkaline >... | reverse complement strand
CGGCGGGGATGCTCCCGGTCGCCGGTTTCCCCGCGTCCGGGCACGGGCCGTGCCATCGGCCTGTCTGCCCTTCGTGCCACGGCGGGCAGGCACAATCGAGCGAGGGTCGCTTTTTGCCTGCCGTGTCGCCACGGCCTCGGTGACGCCCTTCCGGGAACGGTATGGTGGCCTTCGTCGTCCGGGCGGACCCCAATCCAACCGCCAGTTTTTGCCCGTTGTGCTCACCTATAGATACGCTGTCCGAGGGGGTAATTCCAGCGGTCGTGACGTCGTTACCGGATTCATCCCCGCCGTGAACGGCGGGGCTTTCTCCTCGTACTTCCGTAATCACCTCGACTCGACCGTTGTTCGACGAACCGCGGAGCGGTGCGACTCGACCGTTGTTCGGCGAACCGCGGAGCGGTGCGACTCGACCGTTGTTCGACGAACCGCGGAGCGGTGCGACTATCGACCCAAACCCCGAGCGGTCGACTCGTGGTTTCGCAGCAGTACCTTTTTCGGTTTAGACGCCTCTAATTCGCGATAGAGACGATGCTCAGCGACGTGATGGAGGACTACCTGAAAGCGATTTACGAACTCGAGGAGGAGGTCGGCCCGCCCGTCTCGACCTCCACGATAGCCGACCACCTCGACGTCACCGCGCCGACGGTGACGAGCATGGTCGAGAAACTCGAGGAACGCGGGCTCGTCGACCGCGAGAAGTACAAGGGCGTGGAACTCACCGAGGAGGGAACGACGGTGGCGCTGGAGGTGCTCCGTCACCACCGCCTCCTGGAGACGTACCTCACGGAGCATCTGGACTACGACTGGACGGACGTCCACGACGAGGCGGACATCCTCGAGCACCACATCAGCGAGGAGTTCGAGCGACGACTCGCCGCCGCGCTCGACGAACCGACGGTGGACCCACACGGCGACCCGATCCCGGACGCGGACCTCACCGAACCCGAGGCTGCGGGCCATTCGCGGCTCTCCGAGCACGAGGCCGGTGACGTCGTGGAAGTGAAGCGCGTCAGGGACCGCGACGACGAGGAACTCCGGTACCTCGAACGTGCCGGCATCGTCCCAGGCACGGTCGTCGAGGTCCGGGACGTCGCCCCGTTCGGGATGCTGACGCTCGACGTCGACGGCGACTCCCAGAGCCTCCCGAAGGAGGTGGCGACGTCCATCCGCGTTCGGTCGGTGACCGACGACGAGGAGGAACGCGACGCCCCTGAGACGCCGGACGCATGAGTAGCGTGCCGTTCTGGGAACTCGTCGTCATCGCGGCACTCGCGCAGTTGACGGTACTCCCCGGTGAGAAGGTCCAGTTCATCATCGCGGGCTTGTCGACGCGGTTCCACCCGCTCGTCGTCGTCGCGGCCGCCGGGAGTGCGTTCGCCGGCTGGACGGTCGTCGAGATATACGCGGGCAGTCTGGTCCAGGGCGCGCTCTCGCCGTTCTGGCTGGATGCGTTCACGGGCGCGATGTTCCTCCTGTTCGCGGTCCTCCTCGTTCGGTCGGCGCCCGCCCCGGGCACCATCGTCGGCGAGGGAGACGCCGTCGACACCGACGGCGGAACGGGTCCCGCGAACGTTGACGACGGAACGACGTCAGTGGAGTCGGACGGCCGGGCGAGTTCCGTGGAGTCGGACGGCGGCATGCTCGGTGCGTCGGGCATCGACGACGTGACCGTCCTCGGTCGCGAGGTCCCGAGTCCACTGGGTGGGTTCCTCCCGATCTTCGCGATGATGGCGACCGGCGAGTTCGGTGACAAGACCCAGATCATCACCGTCACGCTCGCCGCGAAGTACGGCGCTCGCCCCGGCATCTGGGTCGGCGAGATGCTCGTCATCATTCCGGTGTCGCTCGCGAACGCGTACTTCTTCTACACGTTCTCGCATCGGTTCAACGCGCGGAAAGCGCACTTCGCCGGTGCGGCCGTGTTCGCGTTCTTCGCGTTCGACACCGCGCTCTCCCTCGCGGTCGGCGTCTCGCTCTGGGAGGAGTTCGTCGCGTTCGCTACGACGACGCTCACCGCAGTGGTCTAAGGCGTCGTCGCGTCGACGTCGCCATCCGTTCCTCGGTCGCCGAAGGAACGACGGAGGCTTTTTCCCGACCTCGCCGTTCACTTCGAGTGAATGGCGTCTCTCGTCGTCTCGCTCGCCGTCGGCACGGTGTTCGGTCTCGCACTCGCCGCCCCACCAGGACCGATGAACGCGGTCATCGCTCAGGAGAGCGTACTCCGCGGGTGGCGCTCCGGTGCTCGCGCCGGCATGGGTGCGTTCACGGCCGACGCCGCGTTCTTCGTCCTCGCCGCACTCGGCGTCGTCGAGTTCGTCGAAGACGCGCCCGTCCTGAAGGGCGTGATGGTCGGCGCCGGTGGCGTCCTCATGCTGTACTTCGCGATCGGCGCGTTCGCGGAAGCCAGAGAAGGTACCGCGTTCGGCGTGACGCGCTTCGAGAACGCCGCAGAATCCGATACCGTCCCCGACGCGGACGCCGAACCGACGCTCCCCGGCGAGCAACGCGGGTTCACGAAGGCGTTCGCGCTCGCCATCACGAACCCCTACCAGATCGTGTTCTGGCTGACCGTCGGCGTCCGGATGCTCCGCCCAGGGACCGTCGACGTGCTCTCCCATACGCCCTACGTCGGCGGGCAACTGGCGGACGTCGTCGTCGTCACCACCGGCAGTCCCGCCCTCATCGTCGGGTTCTTCCTCGGCATCCTCATCTGGGTCGGCGGGTTCCCCGCGACGCTCGTCGCCGCCGGCCGCCGCGTCGACGACTTCGCACCGATCGTCGCCGGAACGAGCGCACTCGTCCTCGCCGGGTTCGGCGTCGTCTTCCTCGTCGACGCCAGCAACACCCTGCTGTAGTTCACCCCAGGTCGACGTCGCGTTCCCCGACGTCCATCTCCGCAACCTCCGCCTCGAGCCACTCGCGGAACCACTTCACGCGCTTCAGTCGCTGGTGCGCGATGGACTCGGCCGTGTCGGTCTCGATGCGTTCGACGGCGTCCTCGCCGCGGTCGAGAACGCGCTCGACCATCTCCGCGGAGTCCATGTGCGTCCGCGCCTCGTACCCCATGCGGAGGAGCATCAGCGCGGTGCCGTTCGCGCCGACCTTGTCGAGGATGTCCGCCTCGATCAGGCACTGCGTCTCCAGGGGCAAGTCCGTGAGTTCGTCCTGGTATGAGTGCTGTTCCACGCACCGGCACACCTCGTCGACGAACGACGTCGGGAACTCGCCGTGGGTCTCGAGGTACTCGCGAGCGACGCGCGCACCCTCCTCGGCGTGCACGTCTTGGTCGGCGTCGAGTTTCGCGATGTCGTGGAAGAGCGCGGCGACGCGCGTCACGTCCACGTCCGCGCCCTCGCGGTCCGCGATCCTCGTCGCGAGCCCGACGACGTTCAGGATGTGATTGTACCGGTACTCCGCGGAATGCCACGGGTACCAGCGCATCCGTCCACCCTCCTCCTCGTTCTCCACGCTCGCCGCGAGGTAGTCGTAGACGAACTGCTTCATCGTCGCGAACTCCTCGTCGGTCACGCGCGACTCTTTTATTTCGACGCCCACGCGTTCCCACCTCGAAGAAGAACCGATTGCAAACTGTTCGTAGTCATTGTTGTCTGTAAAAACGCCCGTTCAACTCTTAGGCGTTTCGACACCCATACTTACGTGGCGTCCCCGAGGAGGCGTCGATATGACCGAACGGAGATATCTCGACGACTCGGCCGTCCGAGAGTTCGAGGCGACGGTGAGTAGCGTCCGCGACGACGCGGTGGTGCTCGACGAGACGTACTTCTATCCAACCGGTGGCGGGCAACCCCACGACACGGGCGTCCTCCGCTCCGACGACGACGCGGTCGACGTCGTCGACGTGGCGCTCACGGACGTCCTCGAGCACCGCGTCGAGTTCGACGGCGACGAACTCCCGCTACGCGAGGGCGACGTCGTCACGGGCGTCGTCGACGACGAACGCCGTCGCGCGCACTCCCGATATCATACCGCCCAGCACTTGCTCTCGGCGGTGCTCCTCGAGGAGTACGACGCCCGCACCACGGGGAACCAGCTCTACGAGGACCGCGCTCGAATCGACTGCGAGTACGAGCGCTTCGAGGACGACGACCTCGAGACCATCGAGTCCCGGGTTCGCGAACGCGTGGACGCCGACCACCCGGTCCGCTGGTACACGATGGACCGCGACGTCGCCGAGGACGAACTCGACACGGATCGCACGCGCATCGACCTGCTCCCGGACAGCATCACCGAACTCCGGATCGTCGAGATCGGTGGCGAGGGGGCACGCGGGCACTGCGAGCGCGCTGACGCCGCCGCCGACCCCATCGACCGCACCGCGTGCGCCGGCACGCACGTCACCCACACCGGCGCGGTCGGCGAGGTGACCGTCACCGGTCGCGAAACCGCCGGGAAGGGCGAGGAACGGATCCGGTTCGAACTTGACTGAGCCGGTCGAACGCGAACTGCTCACGACACCCGAACCCTTTCGACGCCACGCCGTCCACGCTCTGGCATGAACGTCACAGACGTCCTGCCGCGGGACGCCATCCCGAGTATCGACGACCCGACGTACGAGTCCGTCGCGGAGTACGACGGCGACGACGCGGACGAGGTCGTGGTCGTCGACGGCGACCCGGCGCGCGCGTACCCGGTCCGGTATCTGCACTACCACGAGATATGTAACGCGACGGTCGACGACGAGCCGGTTGCGGTGACGTGGTGCCCGCTGTGCGGGAGCGCGGTCGTCTACGATCGTCGTGTCGACGCCGGCGACGGCGAGCGCGTCCTCGAGTTCGGTGTGAGCGGGAAGCTCGCGGACGACGACCTCGTGATGTACGACCGCGAGACCGAGAGCGAGTGGAAGCAATCCCTCGGCGTAGCCATCTCGGGGGCGCTGGAGGGCACAGAACTCACCGTGCTCCCGGCGGCGATGACGACCGTCGACCGATACCGTGTGGACCACCCCGAGGGCGAGGTGCTCGCCGCCCCCGGCGGGGAGAGCGAGGCGGCGAGCGACACGGACGACCCGGAACCCATCGACTACGACGACGCACCCTACGAGTCGTACTTCGAGATGGACGGCTTCGGCCTCGGTGCACACCGCAGTACGGGCGAGGGTCGCGACTGGGAGCGCACCGACCTGGACCCGAAGACGGTCGTCCTCGGCGTCGAAGTCGACGACGACGCGCTCGGGTTCCCAGTCCCGCGCGTCGAGGCGAACGGGAGCGTCGCACACGCCACCGTCGGCGACCAGGCTGTCGTCGCGTTCGCGACCCCCGACGGCGTGCACGCCTTCGAGAACCCCGGCTTCGAGTTCGAACGCACCGCCGAACCCGGGACGTATACCGCCGACGGCGCGCGCTGGGACGGCGCGAACGGTCGGAGCGACGACCACGACGACGCCGACGTCCGCACACTCGAGCGTGTACCCGCCCGACGTCTGTTCGCGTTCGCGTGGCAGGACGACCACGGCCCGGACGCCTTCTGGAGCACGGACTGATAGTGATTATTGCGGTGATTTTCGGCAGAGGCATCGAAAACCGGACTGCTTCAGCCCTGACGGACGGATTCTCTCGTTACTCAGCGGTAAAGACTCGCAATAATCACTATGAGTACTCGTCTCCGACGACGACACCGCTCCCCGAAGCGACGAACGATCGTAGAACGCGACCGTCGGATCTTGTACCTGACTCGCTACCGCCGAACGTCGGCGGTCGTGCCTGCCTCGACAGCGCGGCGCGTGCCCGTTACTCGTCGTCGTCGATGTTTGTCGCCTCGTCCTTCTGTTCGGATCCGTCGTAGCTACCAAAACTCATCGTAGTTAATCGGGCACGTGACGACAGAAGGCGACTGGTTGCGTCGTCGATTCGGCACGCGACCGATACCGCGTGCCGGCGTCCACGCGGGAAGGTCGCGACGTCAAACGTTTACTCGCCGATTCCCTAGTGGGCGTATGGACGAGTGGGTCTGTCGGACGTGTGGCGCGACGTACGCGGAGCGGACCGCGCCGTGCCTCCAGTGCGCGAGCGACGACGTCAGGCACGTCGACGACGACGTCGAAGAAGACTACAGCATCGACGAGGTCGCGTTCCGGTGTACGAACTGCTCGAAGACCGTCCCGAAGCACACGCCGCCCTGTGACAGATGCGGGAACATGGAACTGGAGACCGTTCGCGACGGCGACGTCGACGACAGCGCGAGTGTACTCCCCGACAGCTGGTTCGACCCGCAGGGCCCGCTCTACGGCGTCCGACAGGTCCTCTGGACGCTCGCCACGTACACGCTCGGTGCGACCGCGGTCGGCGCGTTCTTCGCGTTCGCCGGCGGAAGCGCGAACGCGGGCGGGTTCGGCGTCGGCCTGCTCCAGCTGACCGTCGCCCTGTTCGCTCTCGAAGCACTCCTCATCGTCGCATCCGTCGCGTACGACCACCTCCACGACCGCGGCGTCGTCTAACCCACTTCGAGTCGTCGTCTGACTCACACCGCGACGACGCCGCCCACGGTGTTCGACGACGTCGGTCAGTCCGTCCAGTGAACCCACGATGCGTTCGCTGTTTCGTGGGGTGAAGCGTCCAGAATCGAACCGTTCTCCGAATCGAACCGTTCTCCGAATCGAACCGTTCTCCGAATCGAACCGTTCTCAGTTCGAGGCGTCGCTCGTGAACGGGTCGACGAGCACGACGCCGTCGGCCGAGACGGTGACCTCGCAGTCGCTGTACGCGAACGTCGTCAGTCCGGTCCGATTCGTCCCGCTTGCGGTCGATACGAAGAAGGAGTCGAGGGCGTCCGGGTCGACCGCGGAGTACAGCGGTTCGAGGTCGAGTGGTGCAGTGCCGGTGACGGCGGATACCGTCTCGACCACGACGTCGGACGGCGCGTTCGTCGTCGGGTCGAACGTCGTCCGGTACGTGCCGCGTTCGGCGTCGAACTCGATGTCTGTGTCGCTGAAACCGATTAGCTGACCGGTCGCAGTGGTCTGCTTGCCCTGAGTCATTGGTTCATTCACTCCACCGACGTGGTTCAGGGTTCCCTCTTCACATGAACGACGTTCAAGTGCTCTCCGTGTCGCTGGCGAGCGTGTTCTCGATGAGGCGATGGGTGCCACGGCGGAGTCGCGACCCGAACGGCTGCCCGGTGATGTCGACCTCGTCTGCGAGTTCGGCGAGCGACACCGCCTTCGGCGTCCGATAGTAGCCGCGCTCGTACGCCAACAGGAGTGCCTCGCTTTGCTCGTCGGTCACACCGTACGCGTCACCCCGTCCAGTCTCGGAGAGTTGCCGGAGGCGCGCGAGCGAGACGTCGATGTCGTGCTCCTCGCAGTGTGCCTGGAACGCGGACAGCCGCTCCGGGGCGTCCGCTCGGAGTTCGAACGTCCACCCGTCGTTCGACCCGGTCGCCGACACCACCGTCACGCCCGCTTCCTCGATGGCCCGCATGATCCCCATGTACTCGGGCTTCCACTCCGCACGGAACAGGCCCCTGTCGCCGAGGTCCTCCATGAGCGTCACCGCTCTGAGTTCCGGGAGCGTCTCGAACGTCGCGAGCACCGCATCGAGGCCGCACTCAGGGTCGTACACCCAGAAGTACGGCATGACGGTGTCGCCGCTCGGGACCATACGGTCGAGTTCGAGCGTCACGCGGGGCCGCTCCTCGAATACGCGTCCCAGCGGGAAGTCGCCGCCGAACAGGGTGTATTCGGCGATGGAGGTCACGTTGGGTGGTTTCGACCGCAGCCTGCATAAGTTTCCGGAGAGTGGTAGCCGTCGAATTCGTGTCGGACGCGACGCTATGGGGTGTCGGTCGACGTCGGCAGGATCGCGCTCGTGATTCGAACAGCTGCACTGGGGCGAGTGCTCAGGTGGAAGGCGCGTCGCACTGCCACCCGGGATCCTCGCCAGTCCGCTCGATGAGGTCGGAACGGCACGCCGGACAGTAGTCGGGCGTGTCCGTCACGTTCCTCGGAACGTAGACCGCGCCGCCACACTCCACGCACGCATCGGCTTCGACGGTTGCGCAGTCGCTGCAGACGTTGAAGTCGTCCACTGTAAGGTCGCGCAACGGTTCGAGTTGTTTATCCAACAGATACTCGTCGATTGGCGTCTGACAGTTTTGGCACGGTTGGAACACGATGCGTTCGTCCCCATGAGATTCGTTCACATATAGCTGTCGGCGCGGGCAACGATGCACGGAGACCCCCGGCGACGGTCGATCGAGTCCGCTACTCGTCCAGCCAGACCGCGAGCTGGACCTCGTCCACCAGTTCGTCGTCGATGCAGTAGTGCCCGTCGCGAGTCGACTCGACCGTCCACCCCGCGTCCTCCAGGAACGAGATCGCGGGCTCGTTCGTCGCCGGCAGGTTCTGGTAGACCTTCCGCGTCCCCCGGCGCTCCGCCCACTCGAGTCCTCGCTCCATCAACGTCGACCCCAGCCCGTTCCCGCGGTACTGCTCGAGCACCCCGACCGTCAACTCCGCCGTATGATTCATCATCGGCGCCTGCACGACCTCCACGTGCAACCACCCGACCGCGTCGTCGTCCACCGTCGCCACGAAGAACACGCGGTCCTCGCTCTCGTTGTGCCGCAACAACACCTCGTCGCGCGTCACCTCGTTCGCCAACCGCGTCGCCACCACGTAGCTACTCACCGCCGCAATCGACTCGATGACGCCCACGATGCCGGAGATGTCCTCCTGACGCGCTGGCCGCACCGTCGCCGTCAGGTCGTCGAACTCCACCGTCGTCGCGTCCGCATCTATCGGCAACGCCACCCGGAGACGACCGTCGACCTCCTCTATGTGCCCGTCGCGCTCGAGGATGGAGACGTGATGCTCGAACTCCTCCCGCGGCATCGGCACCGACGGATCCAGGTCGCCGCCCGAGCGCGCTGGCTTCGACGACGTCTCGGGCTTGACGAGCAACGCCTTTCGCGCGGCCTCCGGCTTCACCGCTCCGTTCTGTTCGACGTACTCGTAGATGCGCCGTCGCCGCTCGTGGTCGAACTGACCCAGCGAACTCATATTTAGCATCGACGACGTTCATCACGATAGTTCTTCGTGCACCCTCTCGTCGACCCCCAGCGACGACGTCCATCCAGCACCCTCGCCGACCCGCCTGCGTCGGCTCGCAGGAAGTGCATCCGACGGAGAGTTCTTCAGGCTACGCGTACCAGGATATAGCAATGAACGCCGCCGACCTCGTCCGCGCCACGCGAGAGGAGGCGACCCACGAGGAGTTCGAGCGTCGCGTCACCGAACAGGCGAAGTCGGTCCGGAACGCGTTCGCCGACGGCCGCTTCGAGGGCCGGTTCGCCGTCGGCCTGGAACTCGAAGGCATCGCCGTCGACGCCGACGGCCGACTCGCGGACGTCCCCGACGCCGCACTCGAATCGGCTTGCGAGCCCGAACTCGGCCGGCACAACGCCGAAGTGAACACCCCACCGTCGTCGTTCGACCCGGCCGGCGTCACCGACCAGGCGACGGAACTCGGCGACCGCGTCGCCCGCATCACCAGCGCGTTCCGGACCGTCGACCGACGGTTCGTCACCGACGGCATGTGGACGATTCCACCACGCGAGGGCGCGCTCGCGTACCTCACCGCCGCCGACCACGAGGACGACCTCGTCCGTCCGACGAACATGGCGCCCCACCACCGGTACTACGCGCTCAACGCCGACATCACCGCGAGAGACGACGTCCACCTCGACGTCCCCGGGTGCACGCGGTCGTTCCCCACAATCCTCGTCGAATCCCTCGCCACCTCGATGCAGATCCACCTCCAGGTCCCCACCGACGAGTTCGTCGAGTACTACAACGCCGCCCTCCGCACCGCCGGCCCCGTGCTCGCGCTCGCGACGAACTCGCCGTTCCTCCCACCCGGCCTCTACGACGACCCCACGCCCGACGTCGTCCTCGACGGCCCCGTCGAACTCCGGGTTCCCGTCTTCGAATCGATGAACGTCGAGCAACCAGGGAAGGTTCGGTTCCCGCGCGACCTCGACGCCCCAGTCGACGTCGTCGACCGCATCGTCGACGACCGCCTGTGCGCGCCCTACCTCCGCGAATGGCTCGAAGACGCGCCACGCGAGGGATTCGTGGACGAGCACTGGGAGTTCTGTCACAAGCAAGGCACCTGCTGGCGCTGGATCCGCCCCATCCTCGGCCCCAGCGGCCCCCGCATCGAGTACCGCCCGCTCGCCTCCCAGCCCACCATCGACGACGTCCTCGGCCTCCAGGCACTCGTCGCCGGCCTCCTCCACGGCGTCGTCACCACCGACCACCCCCTCCGCGAACTCCCCTGGGAAGACGCCAGGGACGCCTTCTACGCCGCCCACCGCGACGGCTTCGACGCCGACCTCGCCTGGCTCACCCGCGACGGCACCCACGCCACCGACCCGACGGTCGTCTACGACGAACTCTTCGACCTCGCACGCACCGGCCTCCGCGACCGCGGCTTCGAGACCGACCACATCGAGGAACTCCTCGACCCACTCGAAGCACGCTGGCACGCCAGAACCACCCCCGCAACCTGGAAACGCGACCGCGTCCGGGACCGCCTCGACGACGGCGACGCGCTCGCCGACGCCATCACCACCACCCAGCGCGAGTACATCGAACAGAGCCAGACCACCACGACCTTCGCCGACTGGCTCGACTGAGAGCCGTCACCTCGCGACCGCCAGACGAACGCGAACGCACCGCCGGCCCCGTCGAATCCGCAGTCGTCCGATTCCTACTGATAGAGAACGACCACCAGGAATCTATGGCCGAACGACGAACCGTCTCGCATGGACCTCGGAATCATCCTGGAGACCAACGACCCCGAGCGCGTCTGGAACGCTTTCCGGCTCGCGAACACCGCACTGGAGGCCGACCATTCGGTCGAAGTCTTCCTGCTCGGCGACGGCGTCGACGCACCGGACCTCGAGCACCCGAAGTTCAATCCACACGGCGTCATGCGCAAGTACACGCAGAACGGCGGCGAACTCTCCGCGTGTGGAACGTGCCTCGACTCCCGCGACATCGAAGCCGACGACCTCAGGCCGCGCGCGACGATGCAGGATTGCCTCCGCGTCGTCGAAACCAACGACGAAGTACTCACGATCGGTTGAACGGCTCGTCCTCCTCGAGCGACCACCCATTCATTCCGCGCTCGCTCGGTCCGACGCCCGTTCAGTCCGACACCCGTTCCGTGCGCCCTCGCTCCTCGACCTCCAGCGGGTCCGCCGCCGACGCCGCCGTCACCAACCGCAGGAACCCGCCCGCGTTCGTCAAGAACTTGTTCTCCGCCTTCCGGAGGTGTTCCTCGTACGTCGACCGCGCGACGGCCGTCCGCTCGGCCAGGTCGCGGAGCGACGTCTGCCGGGGCTGCTCGTAGTACCCGCTCTCCAGTGCCAGTCGAAGCGCCGCCAGCTGTCGTTCCGTGACGTCCTCGAACAACTGGTCGACCGGCGCCAGCATGCTGTGGGGAATCCGTTGTTCCGTGATCGCCGTCTTCGAGAGCACTTCGATGTCCCTGTCGGCCTCCAGGTCCTGGAGGAGCGCCAGCACGTCGCTCTCGCTGAACGCGATGACCGAGTAATGCTCCCAGCCCTGGCGGTGAATCGTCGGTGGCTGGTACAGACAGTCGTACTCCTCGAACCGCTCGATGATCGACCCTTCCAGCGAACAGAGACACGATTGCGTGACGACGTGCAGACCGGAATCGTCGATCGACTCGTGGAGGATCGTCCCCAGTCGGTCGATCTCGTCGAGTAACTCCTCAGTCGGCGACCCGGCGGCAGTTATCTCGAGCACCTGGCAGTCGCTCAGGTACCACTCGCGTATCGTGAGGTCCGGGTAGCGTTCGGATATCTCGCGATAGGGACACTCGTGTTTGACCCGGAACGAGGCCTCGTAGAGACTCATATCAAGAACGTCGACCTACACGGAATTAAGGGTGCCGGCCATGTCCGGCACTCCCGATATCCGGGTGCCCGCGCAAAGTAGCACACTGATGCCGGAACTCACCCCCGACGAATTCAGCGAACGACTACGGACCGACGGAGACGACGTGCTCGTCCTCGACGTCCGCCACCAGGCGGACTACGAGGACTGGCACGTCCCGGACAGCGTCAACGTCGACGTCTACGACGAACTCACGCACGACCCCGAGACCGCGAAGGCGGCACTATCGGCCCTCCCAGAGGACACGGAGATCGTGACGGTCTGTGCCGCGGGCGTCGTCTCCCGGACCGCGACGAACGTGCTTCAGGACATGGGGTACGACGCCGTAACGCTCCTCGACGGGATGAACGGCTGGAGCCGCGTTCACCGGCACGCACCCGTCGACGCCGACCTCGATGGGACGCTGATCCAGGTCGCTCGCCCCGGGAAAGGCTGCCTCTCTCACGTCCTCGTCTCGGACGGCGAAGCCGCCGTCTTCGACCCCTCCCACTACGTCGACGAGTACGAGACGATACTCGACGACCACGACGCCGAGCTCGTCGGCGTCTTCGACACGCACGCCCACGCCGACCACGTCTCCGGCGGCGCGGAACTCGCCGAACGCCACGACGTCCCGTACTACCTCCACGCGAACGACGCCCTCGCCATCGACGCGACCCCCATCGAGGACGGACGAACCATCGCCGTCGGCGCTGTCGACGTCGACGTCGTCCACACGCCCGGGCACAGCGAAGGCAGCGTTTCCTTCGACCTCGACGGCGCGGCAATCCTCACGGGCGACACGCTCTTCCATACGAGCGTGGGCCGCGTCGAACTCGGCGTCGAAGCCGGAATCGAGAACGCCGACGTCGAAGGGAACGCCGCGACGCTCTACGAGAGCCTGAAGCGCCTCCAGTCTCGCGCGGCGGACGCGGTCGTCCTCCCCGCACACGACCCCGGCTCGCCCGAACCGCCGGTGACGGCGACGCTGGGCGAAGTCACCGAACGGAACGACGACCTCGACCGTGACCGCGACGCGTTCGTCGAAACGCTCGCCTCGGACGTCCCGGACCATCCGCCGAACTTCGAGCGCGTCAAACGAACGAACGTCGGACAAGAATCCGTCCCCGACCACGAACTCGCCGAACTGGAACTCGGCCCGAACAACTGCGCCGCCGAATAAGCAATGAGTACGACAACCAACCTCAAGCAGGGGATCCGCGAGCACATCGGACAGTTCTCGCTCCACGTCCTGCTCGTGTTCGCCACCGGACTGACCATCGGGTCCGAGCGCGCCGTCGTCCCCGTCCTCGGCCGAGACGTCCTCGGCGTCGAGTCCCTGCTCGTCATCGGCTCGTTCGTCGTCTCCTTCGGCGTCGTCAAGTCCATCCTCAACCTCTACGCAGGCAAGTGGGGCGAAGAGTACGGCCGCAAACCAGTGCTCGTCCTCGGGTGGGCGACCGCACTCCCGCTCCCGCTCGTCCTCATCTTCGCCCCGAGCTGGGGCTGGATCACGGTCGGGAACGTACTCCTCGGCATCAACCAGGCGCTGACCTGGAGCATGGCGATCAACGCCAAGATCGACCTCGCGGGCCCCAACCAACGCGGCCTCGCGGTCGGGATCGACGAGGCGTTCGGGTACAGCGGCGTCGCCGTCGGCGCCTGGATCACCGGCATCATCGCCGGAGGGACGAGTCTCCGCCCCGAACCGTTCTACTTCCTCGCCGCTGTCGTCGTGCTCGCCTTCCTCATCTCCATCTTCCTCATAAAGGAGACCGTCCAGTACGCGAAAGCCGAAGGCGACGACGACCACCACGACGCGAACCTCCCCTTCAACGAAGTCCTGAAGCGCGCGACCTACGGCGACCGGACGCTGTTCGCCGCGGCACAGGCCGGCCACATCGAGAACTTCGTCGACACCCTGTTCTGGATCGCAGTCCCGCTGTACCTCACCAGCCAGGGGCTCGGCATCGCAGCGGTCGGTCTCGTCGTCGCCGTCCACAGCGCGATGTACTTCCTCCAGATCGGGACCGGCGGCCTCGCCGACCGAATCGGCCGCCGACCACCCGTCATCGCGGGGATGTTCCTCGCCGGCGGTGGCGTCCTCGGGATGGTCCTCGTCGAAGGCTTCCTCCCCTGGGCGATCCTCGCCGCCGTCTCCGGCCTCGGGATGGCGCTCCTCTACCCGAACCTGATGACCGTACCGAGCGACGCAGCGCACCCCACGTGGCGGTCCGCGGGCATGGGCGTCTACCGCATGTGGCGCGACTCCGGCTACGCCGTCGGCGCCGTCCTCATCGGGCTCTCGATGGAACTCGTCAACGCCGAAGCCGCGTTCTACGTGACCGCACTCCTCATGTTCCTCTCCGGGGCGGTCGTCTACGTCTGGATGGAGGAAACACACCCCAACTTCGGAACGCACGAACCACCCGCTCCCGCCACGGACGCTACGAACCCAACGGTCTCCGACGACTGACCGCTCGACGCACTCGACGGCGACCGCCGCCCACCAAGGAATCCCAATGCGGCCTCCCATCGGGGAATAGTCCCGGGCAGGGATGGAATTCCGATTTTCAAATCTTGACAGCCGCGGAAGAAGGCGAGTTCACGGGAGCCGTTCAGGATTTGGATTGCTGAGCCTCGCGGTTCGTCTCTCGTTATGATTTCTCCTCTGAATGAACTGCGTATGCGTCTCCGAACTCTCTGAAGTGCTTGACGAGTACATCCGCGGTCTCCTCCATCTCTGCGACTGAACTGACGTGCTTGTAGAAAGCTATGTTGGAATCATACGGATTGCTGGAGGTTTCCAAGGGCCAATCGCCAGTCCGGGTCTGTTCCGCAACCCGGCCATCGACGTCCTCGTCCGCATACTTGATTTTGTACCCGAACGCTCGAAGTGCCCCGTCGATGTCGGTGCGGTTGTACTCCGTCGGTGGCATCCAATACAGGTGGACGTTCAGTTTCTGCGTCTGGTCGCTCTCAGGGGCCATGGGGCCCGTCATCGAATGATTGATTCGGTGGGTTGTCAGCGCACTGGATGTAGTTCGATTAGTTTTGAAATCGGCGCTGGTATTCAAATCGAACAGGCCAGGTTGGACATCGACCATCCGCTGGTCGAGTTCGAAGAGTACCGCTTCGATCTCGTCCTCGAACTGGTCGGCCAACCGGAGCGCCTTCAGATAGCGGTCGTTCTGTAATCCCTTCGTGAGGAATTCGTCCGTCATGAGTCCATCATCTTGCGGAGATATGTTAGTTGTTCCTCGAGTGTGTCGACAAGCCCAATTGGTTGAATCGTATCGACGACGTTCGCAGGGTCAGCCATCTTCTTGATGACTGGCTGTGGCTGGAAGCGCATGATCCGCTGTTCGACCGCTGCGCAGAACAGATACGCATTGGCCGCCCAGTGATCGGTGACGATGTCGCCACGGCGGAGGAGCCTTCGAATCGCCGCAGTCACGTCCCGCCAGTAGACCACCACGATTGGCCCTGGATCGTCCCACTCGACCTGAAACCGGCTGTCATCTCGTTGCGACACAGCGGGGTCAACGATCGCACTGAGCCGCCCTGTCTTCCGTGACGGCAGGAGGAGCGTGTGATGCCACTCGTAGTCGTCGTATTCCCGCTCGGCGAGCCGGGCCGTCTCCTCGGTCTTCGCGTAGTTCTCGTCGCCCAGCTTCACCTCGATCGAAATGCCCCGGTCCGTGTGGAACAACAGGAGGTCCGGGCGCCGGAACCCACCGTCGTCCTTCGAGAGTTGGTCCTCCCGGATGATTGCGTCCGGTTCGTCCTCCACGGCCACGTCGAAGAGCTCGTCGACCAGCGCCGCGGACGGCCGCAACACCTTCGCCAGCCAGTCCGACCAGCCCTCTTCGGTACTCGGCAGTAGCGGCCCTTCGTCCTGCGTTACGGTAGCCGCCAGCGGGTCCGCGTCGAAAGGTGCCGCCGACTGCCGCCACCCCTCATTGGACTGCTTCAGTAGCTCGGCTATGGCAACGGCCGTCTCATGGCCGATCTCGGTGTAGGAGTCCCACCACGAATCGAGGGCAGAACACGAGTTCACCGGCCCGTCAGTGAGGAGGGCCCGCGATGAGGCGGTGCCACGGACGTGCGGTGTCGAGTTCGCGTGCGCCCGCCACCATGGGTCGAATTCGGGCCAGCGGTCAACTGCCCGCGCCGAGTCGAGCGTGCGGACCGACCCAGCGAGTCGCATCGCAGGCCAAGCTTGAGCGTGTACCGACCACCAAGAGTCGAGCGCAGTCCAGTCCTCCGGGTCAATCTCGACTCCCACGAACGCGCCGTCAAGTGGAACAAACAAAGTCGTTTGGGGCGGGCCGGCTCACCGCCACCGGTCGACGGGTCAAACGACACTCCCCACTGCACGGGGTTAAACGTCAGCACAGATAGTCCCGGGCGAATATCGAACCACAGTCACTCCGTTCGCTCCGCTCACTTCGCTCCCTGCTTCGAATCCTGTAGGCGATTCGACTCCTCACGTCCGTTCGCAGCAGGATAATCCCGGGCGCATATCGAACCGTCGCCAGACGTGCTCGCTCACTTCGTTCGCTGCGCGCGACTGGCGGGGTTCGAATCCTTCTATGGACGACCTGCTCCTCACGTTCGTTCGCAGCAGGATAGTCCCGGGCGGATTCGAACCGCCGTCAATGGCTCCAAAGGCCATTATGATTGGCCACTACACCACGGGACTGCGGGCGGGAATTCTGCGCGGATACTAAAGAGGGTTACTTTCCGGCGCTACTGTTGGATGTGGTCGCCGATGGTGTTCCGGAGGATCTCGCTGGTGCCTTCGTAGATCTCGTTGAGTTTCGCGTCCCGGTAGAAGCGTTCGGCGGGGAAGTCCTTCGTGTAGCCGTAGCCGCCGTGGATCTGGATGCCTTCGTTGGCGACCTCACGCGAGATCTCGCTCCCGTAGAGCTTCGCCTGTGCGGCGTCCTTGATGTAGTCTTCGCCGCGGATCTTCTTGTCTGCGGCTTTGTGCATGAGCATCTTCGCGGCCTGGACTTTCGTGTCCATGTCCGCGAGCTTGTGCTTGATGCTCTGGAACTCGCCGATGGGTTGGTCGAACTGTTCGCGTTCGCCGGCGTACTCTAAGGCCTGGTCGAGTGCGGCGCGCGCGATGCCGACGGAGCGTGCGGCGATGGTGATGCGGCCGCCGTTCAGCGTCTTGAGTGCTTGCACGAACCCACGGCCTTCGTCGCCGAGCATGCGGTCCTCGGGGACGTAGCAGTCGTCGAACCGGAGTTCCGCGGTCGGACAGCCCTTGTCGCCGAGCTTGTCCTCGGTGCCTTCGACGATGAAGCCATCGTCCTCCTCGGGCCGGACGACGAAACTCGAGATGCCCTTGTTCCCGGCGTCGGGGTCGGTCTTCGCGAACACGGTGATGGTGTCCGCGACGGAGCCGTTCGAGATCCAGAGCTTCCCGCCGTTCAGCGTGTAGCCGTCGCCGTCCTTCTCGGCGGTGGTGTCCATCGCGGGGACGTCGCTCCCGGCCTGCGGTTCGCTGAGCGCGAACGCGCCGACGTCCTGGCCTTCCGCGAGCGGCGTCAGGTACTGCTCCTTCTGGTGTTCGTCGCCGAACTCGTAGAGCATGTTCCCGGCGAGACTGATGTGGGCGGCGACGACCGTGCCGAGTCCGCCGCTCCCTCGCGAGATCTCCTCGATACCGATCGCGTAGGAGTGATAGTCCAGGCCGGCACCGCCGTACTCCTCGGGGAACGGCATCCCCATCAGGCCGAGGTCGGCCATGTCGTCGACGAGGTCGCGCGGGAACTCGTCGTTCTCGTCGATCTCGGCCGCCTGCGGGACGACCTCCTCGTCGACGAACTCCGAGACCATGTCCCGGATCTGCTTCTGCTCTGGGGAGAGACTGAAGTCCATACGCGACAGGTAGGACGGCCGTTCCTTTACTTTTCCCTTCCGCTGACGAGAACGACGACGACGCCGCGGTCCCGGCCGGCGGTCCTGGGGGCGGGGGAACTTCTATTGTCGCTGCTGGTGTACGTTAGCACATGTATGTCCGGGACGCGAAGAACCGAGACGAGGCGTGGTTGCTCGACCGCATCGAGGAGATGGGGCTCGACGACACGGCGTTCCGGTCGCGGGACTACGTCATCGCGGTGGACGAGGAGTCGACCGCGAAGGCGGGATTCGGTCGGATCCGCGTGCACAAGGGCGAGGCGCGCGAGCGCACGCAGAGCGGGCGAACCGACCGCACCGAGGGGGACGTCTACGAGATGACGAGCATCGGCGTGCTCGACGCGTGGCGCGAGCAGGGCGTGGGCGCGCACGTCGTGGAGCGACTCGTCGAGTACGCTCGCGACGAAGGGTTCGACACGGTGTGGTCGTTGACGGACGAGGCGTCGTATCTCGCGCAGTTCGGGTTCGAGTCCGTGCCCGCGGAGGAACTCCCCGAACGGCTCCAGGAGCGGCTCGCGGAGAAGCGCGATGGCGTTGCGCCGGACGCGGTGCCGATGCGGTTGGCGACCGACGAGTTCACCGTCCCGGGGTCGCTCCGTGACCGGTTCAAGACGGCGGGCGAGCGCGAGGAACCCGAGGAGCCCTCGGAGTCGCCGGAGGACTTCGGGATCGACGAGGAGAAGGCGACGTACAAGTACGACACTGGTCGCTGAGTGCGGGGAGTGGCGTGAGACGTCGTCCACGGTTCCGCGAGGGACGTCGAGGACGTCCGTCGGCGCGATGCCGGACGATCGTCGCGATCCGCCCTCACTCGCCGACGGTTGCGGTCCTCACTCGCCGACGGTCGCGGTCCTCACTCGCCGACGGTCGCGGCGTCCTCGTCCGCGTCGTATCCCTCGTCACCGGCGTCGCCCTCGTAGCTCTCCTCGCCGACGTTGCGGATGAATCCGTGCCTGAATCCGATGTACCCGAGGATGGAGATGGCGAGGATGGGCGGGAGGATCATGAACCCCCAGAGCGGGTCGATGCCCCACCAGAGGAGGAGGAGGACGTCGGCGAGCCCGATGGCGACGAACGGCGAGATGTAGAGCCCCGCTCGCCATCGGCTGATGCGGTCGTCGTCCTCGTCCGTCGGAAGCGCTTCCATACAGAGTCCTGGGGAGCGTACGGGCAAAAACGCCGTGGTCCGGGGGTCGCTCGCGACCCACGGCGAAGCGGGGCCGAAGCGCCGGCGGAGGCGACGGCGAGTAACGTGCCGACGGCGCGCGCGACGACAGCGAGCGCGATCGGCGACAACACCGAGCCCGTTTCCGCGGTTGCGTTATCGCGGTGATTTAAGACGCCCCTCGCCGTCGATTCGTGTATGTTCGACCAGGACGACCTCGAACGGATACGGGAAGGCCGCGAGGACTGGGAGGCGTCGGAGGTCGAACCCGTCCTGGACCGATTCGGCGAACGAAAGGACGAGTTCACCACCGACACCGGCGGTCACGAGGTCAAGCGACTGTACACGCCCAACGACGTCGCGGAGCTCGACTACGAGGACGACCTCGGGTTCCCGGCCGAGGACCCCTACACGCGCGGCGTGTACTCCACGGGATACCGCGGGCGGCTGTGGACGATGCGCCAGTACGCCGGGATGGGGACGCCCGCGGAGACGAACGAACGCTTCAATTACCTCATGGACGAGGGGCAGACGGGGCTGTCGATGGCGTTCGACCTGCCGACGCAGATGGGGCACGACAGCGACGACGAGATGTCCGCCGGCGAGGTCGGGAAGTCCGGCGTCGCCATCGACACGCTCGCGGACATGGAGACCGTGTTCGAGGGCATCCCCCTCGACGAGGTGTCGACGTCGATGACGATCAACGCGCCGGCGTCCGTCCTGCTCGCGATGTACATCGCGGTCGGCGACATCCAGGGCGTCGACCGCGAGGAGTTGCGGGGCACCATCCAGAACGACGTGCTGAAGGAGTACATCGCTCGGAACACGTACATCTATCCGCCCGAGCCGTCGATGCGGATCATTACGGACATCTTCGAGTACTGCGCGTCGGAGACGCCGAACTTCAACACGATCTCGATCTCGGGGTACCACATCCGGGAGGCGGGGTCGACCGCGGCCCAGGAGATCGCGTTCACGCTCGGGGACGGCATCGAGTACGTCGAGGCCGCGATCGACGCGGGTCTGGACGTCGACGAGTTCGCGCCACAGCTCTCCTTCTTCTTCAACGCGCACAACAACATCTTCGAGGAGGTCGCGAAGTTCCGGGCCGCTCGCCGGATGTGGGCGACGATCATGGAGGAGCGCTTCGACGCGCAGAACGAGAAGTCGAAGCAACTCAAGTTCCACACGCAGACCGCGGGGTCGATGTTGACCGCCCAGCAGATCGAGAACAACGTCGTCCGCGTCGGCTACCAGGCGCTCGCGGCCGTCCTCGGTGGCACGCAGAGCCTGCACACGAACGGGAAGGACGAGGCGCTGTCGCTCCCGACCGAGCAGTCCGTGCGCACTGCACTCAGGACCCAGCAGATCCTCGCGCACGAGTCCGGCGCCGCGGACACCATCGACCCGCTCGCGGGCAGTTACTACGTCGAGAACCTCACGGACGAACTCGAATCGGAGGCGTTCGACCTCATCGACGAGGTCGACTCCCGTGGCGGGATGCTCGACGCGGTCGAGTCCCAGTGGGTGCAACGCCAGATCCAGGACGTCGCGTTCGACCGCCAGCGCGAGATCGAGGACAAAGAGCGCGTGATCGTCGGCGTGAACGAGTTCCAGGTCGACGAGGAGCCCGCGATGGACATCGAGGAGGTCGAACCCGAGCAGGAACGCAAGCAGATCGAGACCCTCGAGGAGACGAAGGCCGGGCGCGACGAGGAAGCCGTCGAGGCGGCGCTCGACGCACTCGAGGACGCCGCGGCTGGCGACGAGAACGTGATGCCGTACATCGTCGACGCCGTGAAGACGTACGCGACCGTCGGCGAGATCTGTGACGTCATGCGGGACGTCTTCGGCGAGCACCAGCCCGGGAGCGCGCTCTAGGCCGCTTCGCTGGCGGGGCTTCCTAGACGTCGCTGTTCCAGCTCGCGGTCGCGACGACGCGTTCGTCGTCGGCGTCGGTGCGGTGGAGTAGTTCGACGTGGTCGGGGAAGTCGTTCTCGTAGTCGACGGTGGCGCTGTAGGAGATCGCGCCGACGCACTCCACGCACCCTTCGTCTTCCTGTGCGTCGGCGTCGACGACGATGCGCGCGGTCCGCGTTTCGTCGTCGTACGTGGTTTCGGCGATGGAGAGGTCGTAGCAGGGCGTGGGCGTCGTGACCGTGCCCTTCGCCCGGATGCGCTCGTCGCCGTACCCGACGGCGCCGCGGTCGTCGTCCTCGCTCGCGCAGTCCCGGGACGCGACCGTGACGTTCGTGTTCGCGACCGACGGTTCGGCGCATGCGACGAGCGTGCTCTCTTCGCCGTAGTCGACGAGGTCGCCGTCACCGAGCGCGTACCGACTCGTCGATTGGTTGCAGTCGAACCACTTGCGACCGATCTCGAACTCGCCCATGGCGTCGCCGTCGACGGTCACCGTGACGTGGTAGTGCGTGGGCACGTTCAGGTCCACGCGGACGAGTGCGTCCGCGGGGACGGTCGTGGGCCCGACGCGTTCGAGTTCCTCCGTCTGTCCGTCGGCGTACTCGACGACGACTTCGCGCTCACGCTCCGAGCGATTCCAGAGGAGTATCGAGTGCGGGCGGTTGTTCTCCGGGAACGCGACGCCATCGCGGTCCCCGACGGCGAACGTCTCGACCGGTTCGCCCGACGGTGCCCACTCGCCGTCGGCCGGCTCCTCGGTCGTCGTTGGCTCGTCGTCCGTGGTCGTCGTCGGCTCGTCCGTATCCGTCGACCCGTTCGTCGTTCGCTCGTCGCCGGTCGTCGACTCCTCTGTCGTCGTCTCGTCCGTACCCGATCCGGTTCCTTGCAGGCAGCCAGCGGTGCCCACCACACTCGCGGACCCCGCGACGCTTGCGAGGAGCGTCCGTCGCTTCATACCCGATTCGAGGACACCCAGGGGTGACTATCTTTGGCTAGCTCAAATCCGGGTTTCAGTCCTGCTCCCGGTTGCAATCGCTCTCCCGTGTTCAGCCCGATTGGACGACCTCGAGCAGTCGGTCGACGTCCTCGCGCGTGTTCAGCACGTGCAGGGACGCGCGAACGACGCCGGCGGTGGGGATGGAGCGGATCTGGACGTCGGCGTCCGCCGCTCGTTCGACGGTCGCCTCCGGGTCGGGGTCGGTGAACGCGACGAGCCCGGACTCGTACTCGCTGGGCGACACCAGTCGGTCGTCGCCGAGTTCGGCCTTGAAGTAGTCCGTGAGTGCCGCGATCTCGGATTCGACGGTGTCCATGCCGATGGCTTCCATCGTCTCGATGGCTTCCTGCAACCCGGCGTAGGGCGCGGGCGCGACGGTTCCGAACTCGAAGCGCTTCGCGCCCGCCTCGTACTCGTAGGGGTCGGCGTAGGGATCGCGGAGGTTCCGATACCCGAGCTGTGCGGGTTCGAGCGTCTCCGCGAACGATTCCTCGACGTAGAGGTAGCCCGCGCCCCACGGGCCCAGCAGCCACTTGTGCGCCGACCCCGCGACCGCGTCCGCACCCCACTCCTCGACGGAGAACGCGTGCTGGCCAGTGGACTGGACGGCGTCGACGAGCACGCGCGCACCGGCGTCCTGCGCGATGTCGGTGAGGGCGGCGACGTCGGCGCGGACCCCCGACGTCCAGGGGATCGAGGAGAACGTCGCGAGCGTCGCCCCGTCGACGGCGTCAGCCCACGCCTCCGGGTCGACGCGGCCGTGGTCGGTCTCGACGACGCGGACCTCGACGCCGTACTCCTCGCGGAGCCGACGCCAGGGAAGGATGCCGGCGGCGTGCTCGACGTCCGTGCGGACGACGACGTCGTCGTCGCTCCAGTCCATCGCGAGCGGGAGCCGCCCCATGCCGTCGGTCGTACTCCCAGTCAGCGCGATCTCGAGGGGGTCCGCGTCGACGTGCGCGGCGACGGTGTCGCGGACGTCCTCGAACAACTCGAACGCCGGCCCGTACATGCCGGGACCGGCGGGGGTCTCGTACTCGTGGTACTCGTACCAGGACTCGACCGCGTCGACGACGCGACGTGGACTCGGACCGCTCGCACCCGTGTTCAGGTACGTCGTCTCGCGGAAGCCAGGGGTGTCCTCGCGGAGCGTAGTCGGATTCACATCCCGAAGCAAGGGCCCCCGGTACGAATCTCTGTGGGTGCACGAGCGTCGCGAGCCGCGAACCGCCCGGACTTAAGCCGATTGCCGGCGACAGCGTCCGGTATGCACTTCGATCACGCCGGCATCGCGACCACCGACGCCGACGCGCTCGCGGACCTGTACGTCGATCTCCTCGAACTCGAACGCGTCCACGTGGAAACCATGGACGACCTGGACGTCCTGTTCCTCGACGCCGGGAACGGGTACATGGAACTGCTCGAACCCCGCAGCGAGGACAGTACGATCGGTCGGTACCTCGCGGACCGCGAGGGCGGCATCCATCACGTCGCGTTCGCGACCGACGACATCGAGGACGCACTCGACCGCGCTCGCGATCTCGGCGTCGACCTCGTCGACGAGGAACCGCGACCGGGCGCGTGGGGGCACGACGTCGCGTTCTGTCACCCCGGGTCGACGGGCGGCGTGCTCGTCGAGTTCGTCCAGCACTGAGAGAGAAGCGCGACCGAGGGTCAGCGGTGACCGTTTCGCTTCGGGTTCACCGAGGGCGTGTCGAGCGCGTGCTCGTCCGGATGAAGCGGCACGAGACCAGTGCCGTCCTCGACGTCGGCGTCCTCGACGAGCACGAAGTCGGTCGCGTCGTCGTCGTCGCTCTCCACGAGCACGAAGTCCGTCTCGACGTCCTCGATGACCGCCGGATAGTTCCGCGTCGGGTCCCCAGCGGGCACGAGCGCGGTGTCGCGGACGATGACGAACCCCGTCTCCTCGGTCTTGGCGTCGCGCACGACGAACCCCGTCTCGCCCGCGTCGACGACCGCGGGCGGGTTCGCGTCGGCGTCGTCCGCCAGCACGAGGTCGGTGTCCTCGACGATGACGAACCCCGTCTCCGTCTCCTCGTCCGGTGCGTCCTCGTCGGGTTCGACGAGTACGAAGTCGACCTCGTGCTCGTCGTCGGCTGCGTCGGTCATACCGTTGTTTACTCGCGCAGTCGTCTTGAATCGTTCCCCGCTTCCCAGTTCGGGGGACCGGTCAGTCGGCGCGCTCCCGGTTCGCCATGGCGTCGAGGACGCGCTCGAGGAAGTCGTCGACGTCGCCGGGGCGAGTGGTGCGCCACGTCGTCGCGGCGAGCTCCTCGGATTGGATGTCGAGCGCGGGCGGGTCAGCGACGGTCGCGGTGAAGTACGCCCAGACGCCGGTGACGGCGCGCTCGCCGTCGTCGAACGTGAGGCGGTTCGCGAACACCGCGTCGTCGAGCGGGACCGACAGACCGACCTCTTCGTGGACCTCGCGGACCGCGGTCGCCTCCGGGGATTCGGCGTCCTCGCGAGCACCGCCCGGGACGTCCCACGCCGCCGGGTCGTCGCGCACGTTCGCGTACAGGACCGCGCCGTCGCGCTCGCGAACGACCACGACGCGTGCACCACCGAGTTCGCCCTGGGCCGCGTCCATGGCGTGCTCGCTCGCGTCCTCCACGTCGAAGGTATGCTCCCACACCGGGACGTCGCAGTACGCTGTACGGAGCGCGTCGACGTCGTACGCGGTCTCCCGCGCCGGCTCGGGTGCGTCCTCAGGCATCGTCGCCCGTCTCGGTCGAACGCGCCACGTCGGACTCGCCGGCGTCGAGCGCGTCGAACCATCCCTCCAGACGGTCCTCGACGAGTCGATGCTGCGGCCCGGGCGGGTTCCGGAACCAGCACGCGCCGTTTAGTTCGCCCGCCTGCACGTCGAGCGTCCCGCCGTCGTAGGTAGCGTCGAAGACGACGTAGAGGAAGTGCACTTCCCGCCCGCTGTCCTCGTGCACGCCGACGCCGCGGTCGGCCGCGAGGACGTCCGTCGGCGTGCACTGGACGCCGGTCTCCTCGCGGACCTCGCGTTCGACGGCGTCGCGGAACGACTCGCCGGGTTCGACGCCGCCGCCGGGAACCGTCCACTCGTCCTCGCCACGAGCTATCGCGAGGAGCGCGCGCTCGCCCCCGTAGTCTCCGTCCTCGGGCATCGACTCGCTCAGCGCGGGTGCTTGCGCCGACGTCCGCCGCACGAGCGCGTACGCACCACCGATCCGGCCATCGTCGCGAGCGTTCGCCACCCACTCCGCGAACTCGTCGTCGCCGCCGGACTGACGGGTGACGCGAACCGGGAACTCGCCGAAGCGCGCTTCGAGGGACGCGATGCGGGCGTCAACGAACCGCTCGCCGATTGCGCCGTCGTCGGCTGACGCCTCGTTCGTAGCGCCGTCGAGCGTCTCGTGCACCCACTCGCGACAGTGCTCGTGGAGCGACTCCGGTTGCGTCTCGAACCATCGCGCCTCGAGGATCTCGTCGTCGCCGACGTCGAGTTCGGGTTCGGCCGGGCTGACGACGCCCTCGAAGTGCACGGTGAGCATCGTGAACGTTCGCTCGCCGTCGGCCTCGTGCTTGACTTCGGTGCGGACGGCCTCGCGAACGTCGGTGAGCGCCGGGTCGACGCCGGTCTCCTCGCGGACTTCGCGGCGCGCGGTCTCGGCGAAGGATTCGCCGGGTTCGTGCCCGCCGCCGGGCGTTCCCCAGGTCTCGGGCGCTTCGGCGTGCCTGACGAGGAGGACGCGACCGTCGGCGTCAGTGACGAGTGCGCCGGCGTCACCGCGCCAGCCGTCGAGCGTGCGCTCGACGCCCGACTCGAAGTACTCGGGGTCGTTCGTGCGCCCGCGCTCGCGGACCGGGAACGCACCGAAGCGCTCCTCCAGCGCGGCGAGTCGCGCCGCGACGTCCGCCGCGGACACCACCGACCCGAGGAGTTCGTCGCCACCAATCCCGGTCATGCCTCGTCCTCCGTCGCGCGCCGTTGCGACCACTCCGGTGCGAAGTACTCCACGAACTCGTGGCGTCGCTCCGGCAGGGCATCGAACCATCCAGCGCCCGCGACCTCGGTCTCCTGGACGTCGATGGACTCACCCGCGTAATCGGCCTCGAAGACGACGTACGCGAGGTGAATCTCGTCCAGCGACGCCGGATCCTCCACGACGACGCGCCTGATGCCGTGGAGGTCGGTCATCGTGCACTCGACGCCGGTCTCCTCGCGCACCTCGCGTTCGGCAGTCTCCGCGAACGACTCGCCGGTTTCACGGCCACCCCCTGCGGGCCCCCACGTCTCGTGGGTGCGGCCGAGCGCGAGGAGGACGCGGTCGCCGTCAGTGCTCGCGTCCGCAGGCATCGTGTCCGAGAACCCCGGGTGCTGGTCGGGCGTCCGAACGACGAACGCGTACGCGCCACCGAGGTAGTCGTCGTCCTCGGCGTAGCCCCGAAGCTCCTCGAACGACGTATCGGGTTCCTGGCGGACCGTGGACACGCAGACGCCGTCGCGACCGAACGTCTCGAACAGTCCCTCGACGCGCCCGCGGACGGCCTCGCGATTGACGTGATCGGGCGGCATGGACTCCGGACGAACGACGTCGGCGAACAAATCGACTTCGATATCCCGACAGCGAGAGGCCCCGGCCGAGGGTCACGTACGCAACGTCGACGACACCGCCTGAAGGCATCCGGTTGTCGACACGGAGCGCTGGCTTGCGACTCGCTACTCCGACGGATGGGCGCGTGCGACGACGTGTTCCTCCCCATCCTCCTCGTAGTGCTCCACGACGACGGTGTCGGGATACGCAGCGTCCACCGGAATCGAGTATTCGTACGGCTGGATGGCACCGCAGGGCTCGCACCCGTCAGCGTCCGTCTCGTCCGCGAGCAGCCGGACGAATAATGTATCAGTTCTGAAGTAGTACGGCGCCGACCAACTGACGACGTTGAAGCAGGGCGTGCCAGTCGGAAACCGGCCGTCGATACGGATGTCGCCGTCAGCGAACGTCACGGACGCCTCGTGTTCGGAGTCCGAACTGCACTCACCATCGGTTTGAATCCACTCGATGCCGTCGAGCGGCGACGGGCATCCTACAGCATTCTGTTCGTCCACGACTTTCTCGACGAAGTCGGGGTGGAATTCGATTGTCGTCAGGAACCCGCCGCACATGTAGTCCTCTCGGGCGACGTGGCGTCGCCAGGAGAGACCGTCCTCGGCCTGGATCGCGACGTCGTACGCCGCCTTCTGCGGGAGCAAGACTTGGAACCAGCGGTCGGTCGGGACGGTGGTGGTCTCGTCCAGGACACGCTCGCCATCGGCGTCGACGCGCGTCCGGAATGTTCTTGCGTCGTTACTGTCGTTCAAGACTGAGATGTCCCAGTTCTCGACGAGGTCGGGATAGGCGAGGTCGGCGTCGAACGCGACCTCGGTCGACGCGACTGGGTCAGTGCGTACTCTCCACCTCTCTCGATCCGTGGTGGTTCGATTGGCCGTGGTGGGTTGTTCCGTAGGCGTCGTGGGTTCCTCGGTGAATTCCGTTGGTTCCTCCGTTAGCGTCCCTGTGGATGCAGACGTATTGGCGAGTGCCGTCGTCTGGCCCCCGGATTCGAACCGCTGGCGCGTCGTCGACTGGTCGTCGCCGAATTCCATGCAACCACCGATCGTCGTCGTCGCGAGTGCTGCGAGGAGGGCGCGTCGCTTCACGGAGGAACGTCGCGGAACTGACTGAAGTATCTTGCTTTGGAGGGTACCGCAGGCGTGCGTTTCGGGACGGTTCGCGGACGGTCAGCCGAAGCTCTCCACGTGAACGGCGTCGTCGTCGACGCCCGCCTCGGCGAGTGCGTCCGTGACCGTGCCACAGAAGTCCGCGAACCCGTAGACGTACGCGTCACCGATCGCGGCGTGTTCCGCGACGGCGGCGCGGAGGGCGTCATCGGCGTCCGGTGCGGTCGCGTCGAGGAGATCCACGCTCGCGCCTGCCTCGACGAGCGCGTCCAGGCGGTCCTCGTGGACGACACCGTCGTCCTGGTAGACGAGCGCGACGTCGTACCCATGCTCGACCGCGCGCTCCGCGACCGCGAGACCGGGGCCGACGCCCGGACCGCCCGCGACCGCGAGCACGTCCCCGTCGTCGTCGTAACAGACGTCACCGAGCGGGCCCGCGACCGTGAGCGCATCGCCCGCTTCGAGGTCCGCGAGCATCGGCGTCACGTCACCCTCGGGGTCGATCTCGACCGTCAGCTCGAACGACCCCGTCGTGTTCGGCGACGAGATCGTGTAGTACCGGTCGACCGTCTCCCCGTCGACCGTCGCCTTCACCACGACGAACTGCCCGGGGAGCGCCGAGAACTCCTCCGGCGTCTCAACGTCGATAGCGACCGTGTCCGGTCCGACGTCGCGGACGCCCGCGACGACGACCTCGTACTCGTCCATACTCGAAGAAACCATGGTCGACCCAAAGGCCTTCCCACTCGCACTCGAAAGCGCGCGCACGACGACGCGAAGTCAACGGATGACGGCCGCTTGCGTCGGGATAGCCGGTCCGTTGACGGGGGTTTCAGAAGTCTTTTGAGAACTCCCACGGTAGCCCTATCACAACATGGCTGAGGACTTCAATTGGGCTATCGGAGGAGAGGCCGGTGACGGCATCGACTCCACAGGCAAGATATTCGCCCAGGCGCTCTCACGAGCAGGGCGCCACGTATTCACGTCCAAGGACTTCGCGTCCCGAATCCGTGGTGGATACACGGCGTACAAGGTCCGGACGAGCGTCGACGACATCCAGAGCGTCGTCGACCGACTCGACCTCCTGGTGGCTCTCACACAGCGAACGATCGACGAGAACCTCGACGAACTCCACGAGGACTCCGCGATCATCTACGACGGGGAACGGTCCTGGGAGGCCGAGATCCCCGACGAGATGTACGCGGTCGACGTCCCCCTCAAATCGCTCGCCGAGGAAGCCGGCGGAGCGATCATGCGGAACGTCGTCGCACTCGGTGCGGCGTGCGAGCTCGCGGACTTCCCGATCGAGAACCTCGACGAATCCCTCGAGAAGCGCTTCGGTGACAAGGGCGAGAAGATCGTCGAGAACAACAAGGAAGCGGCGCGCCTGGGCAAGCAATACGTCCAGGACGAGTACGGGACGCTCTCGAACGACGACTTCCACTTCGAGCTGGAGACGACCGACAGCGACTACGTCCTCCTGAACGGCGACGAAGCCATCGGGATGGGCGCTATCGCCGCCGGCTGCCGGTTCTACGCCGGGTACCCGATCACGCCCGCGACGGACGTGATGGAGTACCTCAAGGGCCGCATCGAACACTTCGGTGGCGAGGTCGTGCAGGCCGAGGACGAACTCTCCGCGATCAACATGGCGCTGGGTGCGGCACGCGCCGGAGCACGGTCGATGACGGCGACGTCCGGTCCCGGTATCGACCTGATGACGGAGACGTTCGGGCTCGTCGCCACGTCGGAGACGCCGCTGGTCATCGCGGACGTGATGCGGAGCGGTCCCTCGACGGGGATGCCGACGAAGCAGGAACAGGGCGACCTCAACATGGCGCTGTACGGCGGGCACGGCGAGATTCCGCGGTTCGTCGTCGCACCGACGTCGATCGACGAGTGCTTCTGGAAGACGGTGGAGGCGTTCAACCTCGCCGAGAAGTACCAGGTCCCCGTCTACCTCCTCGCGGACCTGTCGATGGCAGTCACCGAGCAGACGTTCGAACCCGAGGCATTCGACATGGACGCGGTCGAGATCGACCGTGGGAAGGTCGTCGACGAGGCCGAGATCGAGGCGTGGCTCGACCAGGAGGGTCGGTTCACGCCCCACGCCGTCACGGACGACGGCATCAGTCCGCGTGCGTTCCCGGGGACGACCGACGGTGCGCACATGAGCACGGGCCTGGAGCACAACGAGCTCGGGCGCCGGACCGAGGACACGAACGTCCGCATGGAGCAAGTCGAGAAGCGCCAGCGGAAGGTCGAGACGGCGAAGGAGCGCGAAGACTGGAACGTCCGCGAGTACGGGAACGCCGACGCGGACACGCTCGTCGTCTCCTGGGGGTCGAACGAAGGTGCGCTCGTCGAAGCGCTCGACATCCTCGAAGCCGACGGCGTGGACGTCCGCATCCTCTCCGTCCCCTACATCTATCCGCGGCCGGACCTCAGCGAGGACGTGAGCGAGGCCGAGGAGACCATCGTCGTGGAGTGCAACGCGACGGGACAGTTCGCTGACCTCATCGAGCACGACGTGCTCGAGCGCGTCAGTCGCGTGAACAAGTACGACGGCGTGCGGTTCAAAGCGGACGAACTCGCCGCCGACATCAAACAGCAGATGGAGGCCTAAACCAATGAGTAGCGACGTCAGATTCACTGACTTCAAGTCCGACAAGCAACCGACGTGGTGTCCCGGATGCGGTGACTTCGGGACGATGAACGGCATGATGAAAGCGCTCGCGGAGACCGGGAATTCGCCAGACGATACGTTCCTCGTCGCCGGCATCGGGTGCTCCGGGAAGATAGGGACGTACATGCACAGTTACGCCCTGCACGGCGTGCACGGTCGCGCGCTCCCCGTCGGGACGGGCGTGAAGCTCGCGAACCCCGACCTCGAAGTGATGGTCGCCGGCGGTGACGGCGACGGGTACTCCATCGGCGCAGGACACTTCGTGCACTCGGTCCGCCGGAACGTCGACATGACGTACGTCGTCATGGACAACCGCATCTACGGGCTGACGAAGGGGCAGGCGTCGCCGACGAGCCGTTCGGACTTCGAGACGAGTACGACGCCCGAGGGCCCCCAGCAGCCGCCCGTCAATCCGCTCGCGCTCGCGTTCGCGTCCGGTGCGTCCTTCATCGCACAGTCGTTCTCCAGCGACGCGCTCCGCCACCAGGAGATCATCCAGAAGGCGATCGAGCACGACGGCTTCGGGTTCGTGAACGTCTTCAGTCCGTGCGTGACGTTCAACGACGTCGACACCTACGACTACTTCCGCGACTCGCTCGTCGACCTCGCCGAAGAAGACCACGACCCGACCGACCGCGAAGCCGCGAAGAAGAAGATCCTCGAAGGTGACAAAGAGTACATGGGCGTCATCTGGCAGGACGACGAGTCGGTGTCCTACGAACAAACCCACGGCGTCGACGAGAACATGAGCGAGATCCCCGACGGCGCACCCGAAGACGCCATGGACCTCGTCCGCGAGTTCTACTAAACAACCTTTTTTCTTCGTTGGGTCAGCGGAGCTGACCCGCCTCGAAAAAACGTTGATGAAAAAAGGGCCGCTCGCGCTCTGCGAGCGCTCGCGGTAGGTGCGCTGGACTCTCCCGCACCGCGACCGCACCGCGACCGCACCGCGCCCTGCCCTTCCCCTGCTCGGAGCGCGCGCAGTTCTGCGCGCGCTACTCGCGGCCCGGTTGGTTGGTGGAGTCGAGCGTTCGATTGGCGGGTGGCGCGCGTGCTGTCGCGGCGCGGTGAGCGCCGGCGAACCGCGTCGCGACCAACCCGTGCGAGGGATGCCGAGCGAACCAGTTCGCGAGGCATCGGTTGGGGAGGACGAGGCGCGGTGTGGTGCGGTCGCAGTGCGGGAATTCATTGGTGCCGGCACCAGGAGCGGTCACGGTGCGGTAACTGTTCGATCTCGATGCTGGATGGCTCGACGACGACCGGGACGACGCTCGAGCCAACTGATAGCGGGGTTGTTCGTTAGTCTTTAACCACCGCGAACCGAACCTGCGCGCAATGAGTGCTCAGAGTGCGGAGAGCGAGGACCTGACGACCGTCATCGGATTGGAGGTCCACGTCCAGCTGGAGACGGAGACGAAGATCTTCTGTGGGTGTCCGACGGAGCCGACCGACGAGCCGAACACGCAAACCTGTCCGGTCTGCCTCGGGTTGCCGGGTGCGCTCCCGGTCCTGAACGAGGCGGCCGTAGAGGCGGCGGTGAAGGTCGGGAAGGCGATCGACGCGGATATCCCCGAGGAGACGCGGTTCCACCGGAAGAACTACTACTACCCGGACTTACCGAAGAACTTCCAGATCACGCAGTACGACGAGCCGATCTGTGCGGACGGCGAACTCGAGATCGGCGTCGGCGGGGAGCGTCGGTCGGTCGGTATCCGGCGTGCGCACCTGGAGGAGGACCCGGGGAGTCTCCAGCACGTCGGTGGGAACATCGACAATGCCGACTATACCCTGGTCAACTACAATCGTGCGGGGACGCCGCTGATGGAGATCGTGACGAAGCCGGACTTCCGGGCGCCCGAGGAGACGCGAGCGTTCCTGGAGAAGCTGGAGGAGGTCCTGGAGTACCTGGGCGTGTTCGACGCGAGTCGCGACGGGAGTCTCCGCATCGACGCGAACCTGTCGCTGGTGCCGAGCGACGCGGTCGACGACGAGGGGAACATCGACGAGGACGCGCTCGACGAGGGCGCACTCGACGAAGTGAACCGGACCGAGGTGAAGAACATCTCCAGCCACAAGGGCGCGGAGACGGCGCTCCAGTACGAGGAGGGCCGCCAGAAGGACCTGATGCGTCGCGGGAAGGTCGTCGAGCAGGAGACGCGGCACTTCAACGAGACCCACGGGTCGACGGTATCGATGCGGTCGAAGGAGGAGGAGAAGGACTACCGGTACTTCGAGGAGGCGGACCTGCCGCCGCTCCAGGTGAGCGGGTGGAAGGACGAGATCTCGATCCCGGAACTCCCGGACGCGCGACGCGAGCGGTTCCGCGACGAGTACGGCCTGAGCGGGGAGGCGGCGTCGAAGCTCACGTCGACGAAGGAGGTCGCGGACTTCTACGAGGACGTCGCGAGCGAGTACGACGCGGACCTGGCGGCGACGTGGGTCGCCGACGAACTCCTCGGCGAACTCAACTACCGCGACATGGCGGTGACGGACATGAGCGGACGGCTCGACGAGGTGAAGACGCTCGTCGAACTCGTCGCCGAGGACGAGATCACGGCGAAGAACGCGCGCGAGGTCGTGCTTCGCGGGATGCTCGACGACGACGACGACCCGGAGACCATCGTCGAACGCGAGGACCTCGGGAAGAGCGGCGAGGACGCGATCGCCGAGGCAGTACAGGAAGCTATCGAGGAGAACCCGGACGCGGTCGCGGACTACGAGGACGGTGACGACGGCGCGATCAACTTCCTCGTCGGCCAGGTGATGGGGAAGACCGGCGGAAGCGCCGACCCCGGGACGGTGAACGAGAAGCTTCGAGCCGAACTGGAGAACTGAGCTCGCACCCGTCGGTCGAGTCGCGTCGTCACCGATTCAGTCCGCGAAGCTGTCCGGGATTTTCGACACCAGTAGCGCGAGCGACACTGGGAGCCATAGCGCCGCGACGAGCGCCGGCCAGGCACCGTAGAACAGGTCGGGGGTCGACAGTAGGACGCCGACGACGTCGAACCACGACCGGAACAGGACGGCGAGGACGGTGAACGCGCGTTCGTAGGCGGCGAGGTACGCGGCTTCGAACCCCGTATTGGTGTAGCCGGCGAACCACGCGAGGATCGGTGGCAGGCCCGCGAGGAAGACGGCGACGCCGCTCGCTCCGCCCGTGACGAAGCCGGCGTCGTCCGACCAGTCGAGTGCGTCGACGACGTACGAGACGTCGGCCGTGACGACGATCGCGAGGCGGAACGTGACCGAGACAGCGGCGATGGCCGCGAACAGGGCGAGCAAAGGCGGTCCGAGTGTCACTCCGATCCATAGCATCGCGACGGGGACGGTCACGAGGAGGTGCGGGGAGACGAACCGGTCGTTCTGCCTGCCGACCTCCAGGCCGAACATCCAGACGCCGAACACCGGAAACGCGATGGCGGTGAACAGGAAGACGAGGCCGCCGAGGGTGCCGAACGCGGACTGGATCGGCCCGCCGAAGAACCCACCGACGGCCTCGAGGAGCGACGTCGCGATGAGGCCGGCGACGAGCACGCCGAAGATGCCGAGCATCGTCTTCCACTCGCGCTGCCAGAGGAGTTCCTCGGCGTCCGTTCCGCCAGCATTCTGACCACTCGTTGCGGTGGATTCGGCGTCCGTCCAGGCGTCAGGACTCGACGAGTTCCGCCAGACGTCGTCGCGGTCGAAGCGCTCCTCGACCAGGGTCCGGCGCGCGTCCATCCAGATGCCGTCGTCGTCGTTGGCGACCGCCTTCGTAGCCCGGAACTCGATCGGGAGCACGTCCGCGTCCGGTTCGTACCGCGTCAACTGGTCGTCCGCGAGCGACGATTCGACGCGGGCGAGGTCGTCGTCCGTCGGGGAGTCCTTCTGCACGGCGGCGACGGCTGGCACTCGCGTCGTGACGCCGGACCGCGACTGGTGGTTGTGCCGGCCACCCCAGGCCTCCTCGCCGCCGATGTACTCGTCGGCGTACCAGCGGTCCTCCGCCTGGCCGAGCGGTCGTCGCTCCACGGCCACGCGAGGGTCCGCGCCGTCCGCGGGGAACATGCTCGCGTCCATCCAGGCAGTACCCATGAACGGGTGGAGGAGTTGATGGCACGGCCCGCAGAGCGGTGCGAGGTTCTCGAGCGCGTGCGTCCCGTTCCCGTCGTCGAACTCTCGAACGTGATGGCACTGCCAGGATCGTCCGAGGTCCGCCCCACAGCGGCCGCAGACCCCGTCGTAGTAGGATTTGACCGCCCGCTTCCGTTCGGCCCAGTCCGCGGGGAACTTCTCCGGGGTCAGGTCCGGGTCGTCGAGTCGTCGCTCCACGTCGAACACGTCGTACAGTTCCTCCCTCGGCGTCCGTGCGAGGAACAGGGAGAGGTGTTCGCTCTCGTCGCGCCCGCCACCGGACTTCGTGGTACCCATTCGACAGAACCGTTCTCGGGCGTTTTTAAGTCGTTTCTGGCTGGCAATCTGTCACGTCGAGGGCGTCGGGGTTCGTCGTCGACGAGACCGACGAGGCCGTCGTGTGCACGCTCTCAGATGGCTTCCAGCGAGGGAACCCCGTCGCCCTCGCGGACGGCGAACGCTACGAGACGAACGTCGGCGTCCGCGTCTGAAGGTGACGGCTTGCGGCCGTGGGTGCACAGACCGCTAGGCCGGCTCCAGCGAAGCGCGCCGCCAAAAGTTATTATTTCTCCAACCGCTTTGAGGTTGATATGACCGACCCTGGTCGACGAACGTTCCTCGCGACGGCCGCTGCCGGTACCGCAAGCATCCTCGCAGGGTGTGGGTTCCTGTCGAACAGCCCGGTCGCTGACGCAGGGAGCGACGACTGGGCGATGACTCGCGGCACGCCGGGGAACACCGGCGCGAGCGCGAGCGGTGGCCCGAGCGCGAACGCGAGCAAGGCGAGCACGCTCGAACTCGAGGACGGGATCTCCATCGGTCGCCACGACCCGATCGTCGGCGCCGACGGCGTCTACGCGGTCGGGAAGGACGCCGAACCGTACTCGCACGACCCGCCGGAGTTCGCACTCCACGCGTACCGGTTCGACTCGTCCGACGGGAGCGTCGACTGGCATCGAACCGTCGTCGAAGCGGAAGGCGGCGAGAACATCGAGGCCTTCCGCCAACCGCGAGCGTCCATCGGTGACGACGCCCTGTACGTCGCCTGGCTCGGCAAGACCGACGACGAACGAGACGTCGAACAGCTCGCGGCGCTCGACCCGAGCGACGGGAGCGTCCGCTGGAAGCGAACCTACGAGCAGACGTCGGGTGTGACCGAACCAGCCGAAGTCGACGGGACGCTCTATCGCGTCTCGCAAGGGAAGATGCAGGCTCTCGACCCGAGCGACGGGAGCATCAGCTGGGAGTCCGACCAGTACTTGCTCTACCAATGGGGGCATCCCGCCGTCGGCGACGATATCGTCGTCGAGTACGGGAACGCGGTACCCGACGAGGAGGGATCCGCGAAGGTCCTCGTCGCGTTCGACCGCGAATCCGGCGAGGAGGTCTGGACCGAAGAGGTCCCGCACGCGGGAATACCCGAACCGACGATCGACGACGGCACCGTGTTCGTCACCGAAGGCGACTCATTTTTCCAGTACGGTCTCAACAGACCCGACGCACCGGAGCGTCGCCTGTACGCGTTCGACGCGGAAGACGGGAGCGAGCGCTGGTCGTTCACGTACGACACCGACGAGATGGACGACAAGTTGGTCGCCGGCGGGACGAGTTTCGTGACCGTCGACGCCGACCACGCGTACCTCGCGCTCGGGTTCGCGAACGCCCACCAGTATCTCGGCCCAGATGCAGCCTCAGAAACCGTCGAGCAGGTCCGAGAGGAACTCTATCACGGCCCGAACGTGTTCGCGCTCGACCGCGAGAGCGGCGATGTCGCGTGGCAGGCGCAGGTCGGCGACCAGGCCCAATCCGTTCATCCACCGATCGTCGACGAGGACTCCCTCTACGTCGTCCGGCTCGACGCCGAGGACGAGGGACAGCAGGTGCACGTCCTCGACCGGAGCGACGGCACCGAGAAAGGTTCCTTCGGGCCGCTCCCGGAGGACGCGGACGCCGCCGTCGCCGACGGCGCGCTGTATGCACACGGAAACAGTGAGATAACCGTCTGGCGGGACGACGACTGAAGCGTCTCGGCGCGAAACCGGCCGGATTCGGTCCTCTCGTCGTGCTTTAGCGTCGCAAACCATGATATCAGGTCCTCGCGTGTGTGCGTGGACGTGCGAGTACATGCGAGCGCGAGCAAACGCACTCGACCGCGTGCACGACGCCCGAGCGCGCTCCCGGACGTCCGAGCACGAGCACGCACACCCCCGCGTCTGCCCCCGTCACTGCTTGCGTTTCCCAGCCCCGAAACGTTGAAACCGTCCTCCGACCTACCCCGAGTCATGACCACGAGTGCGACGCCAACGGGTGAGACATGGAGTTAATCGTCACCGAGAAGGACAACGCCGCGCGACGCATCGCGGACATCCTCAGCGGCGGGAGCGCCGAAGCGACCCGCGAGAACAGCGTGAACGTCTACGAGTGGGGCGGGAAGCGCTGCGTCGGATTGAGCGGGCACGTCGTCGGCGTGGACTTCCCGCCGGAGTACAGCGACTGGCGGGACGTCGAACCGCACGAACTCATCGACGCGAGCGTCGAGAAGACGCCGACGAAACAGAACATCGTCGCCACCCTCCGACTGCTCGCGCGTCGCGCGGACGCCGTCAGCATCGCGACCGACTACGACCGCGAGGGCGAACTCATCGGGAAGGAAGCGTACGAGATCGTTCGCGAAGTGAACGACGACGTCCCCATCAAGCGCGTCCGGTTCTCCTCCATCACCGAACGCGAAGTGACCGAGGCGTTCGACAACCCCGACGACATCGACTTCGACCTCGCCGCCGCCGGCGAAGCCCGCCAGATCATCGACCTCGTCTGGGGCGCCGCACTCACGCGCTTCCTCTCACTTGCCGCGCGCCAGCTCGGCGACGACTTCATCTCGGTCGGACGCGTGCAATCCCCGACGCTGCGACTCATCGTCGACCGGGAACGCGAGATCGAGGCGTTCGACCCCGAGGACTACTGGGAGCTGTTCGCGGAACTCGCGGCCGAGGACGACGGCGAGGCGTTCGAAGCGCAGTACTTCTACCTCGACGATGCGGGCAACGAGGCCGAGCGCGTGCTCGACGAGGACGACGCCGAAGCCGTCCTCGACGCGCTCGAAGCCGCGAGTGCGGCGACGGTCACCGACGTCGACCGGCGGACGCGCACGGACCGGCCGCCAGCGCCGTTCAACACCACGCAGTTCATCCGCGCCGCCGGGTCGCTCGGGTACTCCGCGAAGCGTGCGATGAGCATCGCCGAGGACCTCTACACCGCGGGGTACATGACGTACCCGCGCACCGACAACACGGTGTATCCCGAGGACCTCGACCCCGAGGAACTCTTAGACGAGTTCGTCGGGCATCGCGAACTCGGCGACAGCGCGGAATCGCTGCTGGAAGCCGAGTCGCTATCGCCGACGGAAGGCGACGAGGAGACGACCGACCACCCGCCGATCCATCCGACCGGCGAGATCCCGGTTCGGGGGACGGACGTGAACGAGGACGAGTGGGAGGTGTACGAACTCGTCGTCCGCCGGTTCTACGCGACCGTCGCCGAACCCGCGGAATGGGAGCACCTGAAAGTCGTCGCGGACGCCGACGGCCACGACCTGAAAGCGAACGGGAAACGCCTCGTCGAAGCCGGCTACCACGACGTCTATCCCTATTACTCGACGAGCGAGAACTACGTCCCCGGCGTCGACGTCGGCGAAGAACTCGTACTCAGCGACCCCAGGTTGGAGGCCAAGCAGACCCAGCCGCCCCGTAGGTACGGGCAGTCGCGCCTCATCGAGACGATGGAGGACATGGGCATCGGGACGAAAGCGACGCGACACGAGACCATCGAGAAGCTATACGACCGCGGGTACGTCGAGAACGATCCGCCGATCCCGACCGCACTCGCGAAAGCCGTCGTCGAAGCCGCAGAGGAGTACGCGGACCGCGTCGTCAGCGAAGACATGACCGCACAACTCGAGCAGGACATGGACGCCATCGCCGCCGGCGACGCGACGCTCGAGGACGTCACGGACGAATCCCGCGAGATGCTCGAAACCGTGTTCGAGAACCTCCGGGACAAACGCGAGGCGATCGGGACACACCTCCAGGAGAGCCTGAAAGCCGACAAGACCCTCGGCGAATGCCCGGAGAGCGGGCACGCACTCCTCCTCCGGAGCTCACGCCAGGGCTCGTACTTCGTCGGGTGCGACGGCTACCCCGACTGCGAGTACACGCTCCCGCTCCCCAGCACCGGCAAACCCCTCCTCCTCGACCGCGAATGCGACGAACACGGCCTGCGCGAAGTGAAGATGCTCGCCGGCCGACAGACGTTCGTCCACGGCTGCCCGCTCTGTGCGTCCGAGAACGCCGGCGAAGGCCCCATCATCGGGGACTGTCCGGACTGTGGAAGCGAGCACGACGGCGAACTCGCGATCAAGACGCTCGAAGCCGGGTCGCGCCTCGTCGGATGCACGCGCTACCCCGACTGCGACTACTCGCTCCCACTCCCCCGCCGCGGCGACATCGTGGTCACCGACGAAACCTGCGACGAACACGACCTCCCACACATCGAGATTCACGACGACGAAGACGACGACGACCCCTGGGAACTGGGCTGCCCCATCTGCAACTACCGCGAATACCAGGAACGCGAGAGCGACTCCGGCACGGGATTAGAGGCCGTCGACGGCATCGGCGCGAAGACCGCCGAGAAACTCCAGGCCGCCGGCATCGAGAGCATCGACGCACTCACCGACGCCGACCCCGACCAGGTCGCCGGCACCGTCGACGGCGTCAGCGAAGACCAGATCCGGGACTGGCAAGCCGACGCCTAACGCAACCACACCGGCCGTATCGAAGGTGCTTTATCTGACGACGTGGGCAATGGGCGTATGAGCGACCCGTGGCGGGACTGGGACCACGTCCTGAAACTAGACCCCGACAAGGAGCTGTACGAGGACGAGACGTTCGCGGACATCGCTAACTGCGGGACCGACGCCCTCGAAATCGGCGGCACACTCGGCATCACCAGAGAGAAGATGGCGTCGTTCGTCGACCGCGCCGCCGAACACGACATCCCCATCTACCAGGAACCGTCCAACCCCAGCGTCGTCGTCGACCGACCAGGCCTCGACGGCTACCTCGTCCCCGTCGTCTTCAACGCCGGCGACGTCTTCTGGGTCACCGGCGCCCAGAAAGAATGGGTCCGCCTCGAGAACGGCATGGACTGGGACCGCACCACCACCGAAGCCTACATCGTCATGAACCCCGACGCCAGCGTCGCAGAATACACCGAAGCCGACTGCGACCTCACCGCCGAAGACGTCGCCGCCTACGCCGAAGTCGCCGAACAGATGTTCGGCCAAGACATCATCTACACCGAATACTCCGGCACCTTCGGCGACCCCAAGAAGATCGAAGCCGCAACCAACGCCCTCGAAGACGCCACCCTCTTCTACGGCGGCGGCATCCACGACTACGACACCGCCAACACCATGAGCCAACACGCCGACGTCGTCGTCGTCGGCGACCTCGTCCACGACGAAGGCGTCGACGCCGTCACAGAGACCGTCAACGGCGCGAAGGACCGCTAGCCAACAACCGTTTTTCTGCGGAGGGTCGCCTCGCGGCCTTCGGCCGCTTCGGCGACCCCCGCTCGAAAAAACGTTGACGAAAAAGGACTGGGCGCTCGCTACCGCTCGCGCCCAGTGAGTGCATTCGACGGATTCCGCACCACCACCGCCCAGCAACCGCAACCGCCTCCGCTGCCGCCACCGCACGGCGTCCAGCAGGTTCCGTACTCCAATACCCGCAAGCCTACGTGTGCCACTCGCAGTCCGTTCGAAGGGCCTGCGCCGTCGCTCGATTCGTCGGGTAGCGGGCGGAAAGCATAGCACCACCCATTAGTACGGTGGGAGACTACTCGACGGCATGATGCGCTCTACAGTGGTCTTCGCAAAGCCGAATCGTCCCCCGAGACGGACTGACAGACCGGTGATTTGATGGCCGAGATACTGTTCTCGCTCGGCCGACTCGCGGCGGCACTCTTCCTGGTCGTCCTCAACGGGTTCTTCGTCGCGTCCGAGTTCGCGTTCGTCAGAGTCCGGTCGACCTCCGTCGACCATATGGTCGAGGAAGGACGCGCCGGCGCGGGCGTCCTCCAGGACGCACTCGACCACCTCGACGACTACCTCGCGGCGACGCAACTCGGGATCACGGTCGCGTCCCTGGGCCTGGGATGGATCGGTGAACCCGCGGTCGCCGCGCTCATCGAACCCGTCCTCGGCGAGTTCCTCCCCGCCGGAACCGTCCACCTCGTCGCGGTTGCACTCGGCTTCACCGCCGTGACCTTCCTGCACGTCGTCTTCGGGGAGCTCGCACCGAAGACGCTCGCGATCGCGGACGCCGAGAGGATCGCGATCCTGGTCGCACCCCCGATGAAGCTCTTCTACTACGTGTTCCTGCCGGGCCTGTACGTGTTCAACGGGACGGCGAACTGGTTCACGGGCCTGATTGGGGTGCCGCCGGCCTCCGAGACCGAGGAGACGCTCTCCGAGGAGGAGATACTGATGATACTGGCTCGTTCGGGCGAGAAGGGCCACGTCGAAGCTGGCGAGGTCGAGATGATCGAGCGCGTGTTCGACCTCGACGACATCACCGCTCGCTCGGTGATGGTGCCGCGGCCGGACGTCGTCACGATTCCGGCGGACGCGCCGCTGTCGACCGTACGGAACCTCGTCGTCGAGCACGGCCACACGCGCTATCCCGTGGTCGACGCCGACACCGGCGAGCAGACCGTCGGGTACGTCGACGTGAAGGACGTCCTGCGCGCAGGCGACGCGGACGCGGACGTCACCGTCGGCGATATCGCGCGTGAAATCCCGGTCGTGCCGGAGACGATGGACGTCGACGAACTGCTCGCGGAGTTCCAGAGCCAGCAGCGACAGATGGCTGCCGTCGTCGACGAGTACGGCGGGCTCGCGGGCATCGCCACCGTCGAGGACGCGGTCGAGGTCGTCGTCGGCGAGATCAGGGACGACTTCGACGACGAGACGACCGAACACGGGATCAGTCGTCGCGACGACGGCGACTACGTCGCGGACGGCTCCCTGCCGATTCCGAAAGTGAACGACGAACTCGGGTCGGCGTTCGAGGTCGGAGCGTACGGCACGATCGGCGGCCTGGTACTGGATCGTCTCGGGCATCCGCCGGAGATCGGTGACGTAGTCACCGCCGACGGATTCGACATCCAGGTCCAGGCCGTCGACGGCGCACGCACGGAGACGGTCGTCATCACGCCCGCGGCGCAGGAACCCGACGCGTCCACCGACGACTGACGCATCGGCGAAACGACTGACGGCTCGCCGACGGGCCCTCGGGGTGCACGCGACTGCGACGTGCCGGTGTCTCGGTGCCAGCGTCCGTGGATTGGGTACCGTGGGTCGCCGAACTCGCGAGCCGAAGCGTGCGAGAGGTTCGCACGCCGACGAAAGACTGTCTTTATTTGCCACCCTCGGAAACGAGTAGGTATGAGTTTCGAGAACCGTACGTACGCGGCGGACGTCACACCCGGTGACGCGGCGACGATCGCTGGCTGGGTGCACGAAGTCCGCGACCTCGGTGGTATCGCGTTCCTCATCGTCCGCGACAAGACCGGGAAGATCCAGGTGAAGCTCGAGAAGGACGAGATGGACGACGAACTCGTCGAGAGCGCGCTGGACGCGCACCGCGAGAGCGTCGTGAAGGTCACCGGCGACGTGAAGGAGGAGCCGCGAGCGCCGACCGGCGTCGAGGTCGTCCCCGAGAGCTTCGAGATGGTCGCGGAGGCCGACACCGAACTCCCCCTGGACCCTTCGGGGAAGGTGGACGCGGAACTGCCGACGCGACTGGACAACCGGACGCTCGACCTCCGCAAGCCCGAAGTGAAGGCGATCTTCGAGATTCGAGCGGAGGTCCTGCGCGCGGCCCGCGAGTACTTCCGTTCCGTGGGGTGTACGGAGATCAACACGCCGAAGATCGTCGCAACCGGGACCGAGGGCGGTACGGAGCTGTTCCCGGTGTCGTACTTCGGCGAGGAGGCGTTCATGAATCAGAGCCCGCAGCTGTTCAAGCAGCTGATGGCGGGGAGTGGATTGGAGCGCGTGTTCGAGATCGGCCCGATCTTCCGTGCGGAGGAGCACAACACGCCCCGGCACCTGAACGAGGCGATGAGTATCGACTTCGAGGGTGCGTTCTGCGACCACGAGGACGCGATGGACGTCGTCGAGGGCATCGTCGTCGCAGCGTACGAGGCCGTGAGCGAGAACTGCGAGGAACAGCTGGAGGCGCTGGACATGCAGGATAGCTTCGAGGTGCCCGAGGGCGGGTTCCCGCGACTCACGTACGAGGAGGCGCTGGACCGCATCAACGCGACCGGTGAACTCGACGAACGCCTCGTGTACGGCGACGACCTGTCGACGGAGGCCGAGCGCGCGCTCGGTGACGAGGTCGGCTCGCACTACTTCATCCAGGACTGGCCCAGCGAGATCAAGCCGTTCTACATCAAGGACTACGACGACGACGACGAGACGTCGACCGGGTTCGACCTGATGCATCCCGAGATGGAACTCGTCTCCGGCGGGCAGCGCGAGCACCGCTACGACCCGCTCGTCGAAGGGTTCGAACAGCAGGGGCTCGACCCCGAGGAGTTCGAGTACTACACGAAGATGTTCAAGTACGGCATGCCGCCCCACGCCGGCTGGGGTCTGGGCGCGGAGCGCCTCGTCATGACGATGCTCGGCCTGGGCAACATTCGAGAAGCTGTTCTCTTCCCGCGAGACCGTCAGCGTCTGTCGCCCTAGGCGACGGACGCTGACAGGCGAGCGGGAGCAGGGAGTAAATCTTCGATTTGCGAGCGGGTTCCCGCGAGATCGCCAGCGTCTGAGTCCGTAGGACGAAGACCTGGCGAGCCAGCGAGACGAACGCAGTGAGTCTCGCCAAACCGTCAGCGTCTGTCGCCAGGTTTCGTGGCTCGTGGGAGCGTCGAGCCGCGTTCGAGGAACGACGTTTACTGGCCGAGAACAGCATAGATCGTTGACCTAACGTTTTTGGTCGGTGGCGGAGCGACACCGGTCTGAACGTCATTCCCTACCCGGCGCAGTTTATTTCACTGATATTTTTATGAATAGAGAGGTATCGTGCAAGCATGCAAGTCGTTGGCGTGCTGTTCGTGTTGGCGGTCGTGGTCCTGGTGGCGTGGGCGACCGTCGCCGCGTGGGTGGCGCGGGAGGCCGCGGCCGACGGTCGACGACGGGCGGCGACGTGGGGCGTCGCAGTGCTCTGCACGGGGCCAGCGGGATTGCTCGCGTACCTCGCGATGGGGCGTCCGAACTCGCCGTCGAGAAGGGAAGCGATTAACCCTCGCAGGAAGTGGTCGATGGTATGGCCGACGATGTGACGGCGTTCGTCCCCGGGCACGTCACGGGGTTCTTCACGACGCATCCCGACGACGACCCGACGAAGGCGGGGTCGCGTGGCGCCGGCGTGACGCTCGCGAAGGGCGTCGAGGTGTCCGTGACCGCCGCCGAGGAGACCGACGTCTACCTCGACGACAGCTCGATCGACGTCGAAGCCGTAGAGCGCGTGCTCGACACGCTCGAGGCGGACGCCCGGGTGACGGCTGAGACGGAACTCCCACTCGGGGCCGGGTTCGGGGTGTCCGGCGCGATGGCGCTCGGGACGGCGCTGGCGGCGAATCGCGCGTTCGACCGACGGCTCTCCGAGAACGAACTCGTGACGATCGCGCACGGTGCGGAAGTCCAGTCCGGCACCGGACTGGGCGACGTCGTCGCACAGGCGAAAGGTGGCGTCCCGATTCGCCTGGAGCCCGGGGGTCCCCAGGACAACCTGCTGGACGCGATTCCAGGGCGGGCACGCGTCGAGTACGTCTCCTTCGGGGGGTTGTCGACGAACGACGTCATCTCCGGGAACACCGACCAGTTGAACGAAGCGGGGAAGACGGCGCTCTCTCGGGTCGTTGGCGAACCGACGCTCCGCTCGTTCATGTACGCGTCGCGGCACTTCGCGCGGGAGGCCGGTCTCCTGACCGACGACGTCCGGTCCGCCATCCTCGACGTGAACGAGATCGATGGGGAGGCGGCGATGGCGATGCTCGGCGACACCGTGTTCGCACTCGGAACGGGCCTGACCGACGCCGGATACGACCCGGTCGTCACGCGCACGTACCCCGCCGGTGCGACGTTCCGGTGAATCTCGGGCACTAGCCGGTCGTGCGCCAGATTCGACCCCTCAGATTCGTGGAATAACCAGCGCTGATTACTATCCGAATCTTCTTACGGGTGATTTCCGTTTTGCCACGTGTGTTAGCCAATGTCTGGGATACACGCACTGAATAACAACCTCTTCCGGCTCTACGAACAGTACGTCGGCGAAGCGGATTCGGCGAAAGACGTCTACGGGTACTGGGTGTTCATCGTCGGGTACCTGTCGGGGATGCTGGGGGTGATCATCTACATCCTCGGGCCGGCGCAGTCCGCTGGACGGGAGTTGTTCCTCCGCGAGGTCTCCTTCACGATCGCCGCGGGTGGACTGGCGATCGGCCTGTTCGGCATCGTCCTGCTGTTGCCGGTGCGGGAACGAGGGATCCAGGTGAGCGTCGTGGGGCTCGCCGTCGCGCTCGGTGGGGTGACGTGGTTCGTGCTCGCGTACCCGGGGAACTGGGAGATCAACCAGGGGAACCCGATCGTGATGGGAGTGTACGCGTTGGGGTGCGCGATGCTGGCTGGCATCACCGCGCTCGTGCCCGTGCTCACGGGACAGCGCGGGATGCTCGTCGAGGAGGAAGGCATCAGCGAGCATCCGGACATCATGCTCGGTGAATCGATGGAGGACGCGATGTTCGCTGTGCACCGCAACGACGCAGGCGACTGGACGTGGAACGTCGTCCACGAGGAGGCGATGGCAGCCGCCTCGGGAAGTGCGACGACGCGCCCGGACGCCGAATCCGCCATCGAGAGCCTCAAGGAACAGATCGGGAACGCACGACTGCTCGAGATCACGACCGCCGCGTTCCGCCTGTACGAGACCGCCGAGGACGGCTGGCGGTGGCTCCTGATGCGCGACGACGGGAGCGTCGTCGCGGAGAGCGACAGCGAGTTCGGTGGTCGGGACGACGCGGAGGACAACGTCAGCTTCCTCAAGGACCGTGCACCGACCGCGGAGGTCGTCGACATCGAGGGGGCGGCGTACAACTACGTCCAGGACGACGACGGCTGGCACTGGGAGCTGCTGGACGACGAACGACGGACGCTCGCCACGGGCGCGGCGGCCGCGAACAGCCGCTCCAGTGCGGTCGAGGAGGCCGAGCACGCCGGCGAGTTGCTCGCCGACGCACGCGCGATCGTCCTCGAGTCCTACGGTGTCGAACTCCACGAGACCGGGGACGGCTGGCGGTGGCGAATCGTCGACCCGAACGACCGCGAGTTCGTCAGCTCCCGGGACGCGTACGGCGGTCGGCGGGACGCCGAGGCCGCCGCCGAGCGCGTCCTCGAGGACCTCGAGACCGCGTCGACGACGGTCGCGGGCGAACCGACGTACGAGGTGTACGAGGACGCCGGCGAGTGGGCGTGGCGGCTCGTCGACGACGCCGACGACGTCATCGCTCGGCACGACGAACCGCTCGACGCTCGTGCGACGGCCGAACGGCACGCGCGAGCGCTCAAGTCCGGGTGCGAGGACGCCGACGTCGTCGAGGTCGACGGCGCGGCGTACGAGACGTACCCGCGCGGCGAGGAGTGGCACTGGCGGCTCGTCACGCAGGACCGCTCGGTCGTCGCGGACAGCACGGAACCGCACGAGTCCGACGAGGGCGCGCGCGAGTCGATAGAGCGCGTGCGCTCGCAGGCGGCGGAGGCGGACCTCATCGAGTTCGAGGAGGCCGCGTTCCAGGTGTACGAGGCCGACAGCGGCGAGTGGCGGTGGCGACTCATCGACGAGGACGGCGGCGTGATGGCGGACTCGGGCGCGGAGCACGAGTCCCGCGACGAAGCGACCGACGCGATGTTCACGCTGAAGGAGAAGGCGCCGGACGCGGACATCATCGAGATCGACACCGCCGCGTTCGAGTTGTTCCGCGACGGCGACGACGGCTGGGGCTGGCGGCTCATCGACGAGGCCGGGAAGCTCATCGCGGAGGACCCACACCTGCACGACACGCGCGGTGCCGCGCGGCAGGCGATGAACGAACTGACGGACGACCTCCACGTGGACGTGCGGACGATGGAGAGTCCGGCGTTCCAGACGTACACGGACGGCGACGACTGGCGCTGGCGGTTCGTGCTCCCCGAGAACCAGACGGTCGCCGCGTCCGCGGCCGCGTACTCGACGCGCGACGACCTGCATCAGTCCGTCGCGGACATGCGGGACGACGCGGCGATCGCTGACGTGTTCACCGTCGGCGAACTCGCGATCCAGCTCGAGGAGACCGACGAGTGGCGGTTCCGGCTCCTCGACCGCGACCGGGACGTGCTCGCGGACGGCGAGCAGTCCTACGACACGGAATCGGCGGTCCGCGACGTCGTGGAGTCGCTCCAGTCCGACGCCGGGGACGCGCCCGTGTTCGTGCGCGAACCCTCGGTATGGGTGACGCGGGACGACGCGGGCTGGCAGTGGACGCTCCTGGACACGGACCGGCAGACGCTCGCGACGGGTCCGGCCGCGAAACGGTCGAGTTCGGACGTCCTCGATCACGTCGAGACGGTACAACGACTGGCGCCGGAAGCTGGCGAGGTCGACTTCGGCGTCGCGAGCTTCGAGGTGTTCCCGGAGGGCGACGGCGACGCGCCGTCGTGGCGCTGGCGGCTCCTCGACGACGGCCGGACGGTCGTGACGGAGGGTGCGACGACGTACCCGAGCGAGCGCGCGGCCCGCGACGCGCTCGACGACGTCCGGGAACTCATCGGTGGGGCGAGCATCCTCGAGATCGACTCCGCGGCGTTCGAGTTGCACGCCGAGGACGACGGCTGGCGGTGGAAGCTCGTCGACGACAACGGCGATGCGATGGCGACGAGCACGCAGGTCTACGAGACGCGCGTCGAGGCGCGCGAGGCGATGAACACCGTGAAGCAGACCGCACCCGACGGCTGGGTGAACTTCGCGGAACGCAAACGCGTTTGACTCGGCGGGTCTCTCGCGCCGACGACGCGGTTCCGGTATTTTTTCACGCACTGACCGACGACCGCGTGGTATGACCGACGTCGAGGTGCCCGAGGATCATCCGCGCTACGAGTCGCTGTTGACGCGTCACCGCATCGAGGCGGGCGTCGAGGACGGAATCACGAGTCAGCAGGGCCTCATCGCGCAGGGGCGTGGGGAAGCGTTCGACTACTTGCTGGGGGAGGAGACGACGACGAGTGCGGACGCCGCCGAGCGTGCGGCGGCCGCGCACCTCCTGCTCGCGGACCATCCGGTGCTCTCGGTGAACGGGAACGTCGCCGCGCTCTGCCCCGGGGAACTCGTCGAACTCGCTGCGGTCGTGGACGCGGATCTGGAGGTGAACCTGTTCAATCGCACCGAGGAACGCATGCGGGCGATCGCCGACCATCTCCGCGAGCACGGTGCCGAGGACGTGAAGGGCCTGACGGCGGACGCGCTAATCCCTGGGCTCGAGCACGAGCGTGCGAAGGTGGACGCGGACGGCATCTACGACGCGGACGTCGTCGTCGTCCCTCTGGAGGACGGCGACCGCGCGGAGGCGCTGGCGGCGATGGGGAAGACGGAGATCGTGATCGACCTGAATCCGATGTCGCGCTCGCCGCAGACGGCGACGGTCCCGATCGTGGACAACGTCATCCGGGCGATCCCGAACGTCACGCGTCACGCCAGAGACCTCGTGGACGCGACGGACGCGGAGCTCGAGGAGATAGTCGAGACGTTCGACCGGGAGGCGGCGCTCGCGGACGCGGAACGACGCATCCGGGGCGGCGTCGACGACTGAACGGTGAGCGAATCGAGGCCGAACACCCCGCGTTCCGACGCGCATCGTTTTCACGGTCGGTTCCGTACGAGGAGCCATGCCAGAGAGGCCGACGCTTTCACTCGCCGGTGACTGGCGCGAGCTCGAGGCCGAGGAGAGCGTGCTGTTCTCGCTCCCGACGATCCGCGTTCGTGGCCACACCGTCGTGTTCGAGGACGTTGCGCTCCGCGAGACAGTGCGCGAGGCGACAGACGGGAGCGTCGACCAGCCCGTCCGGTTCGCGTTCGCGACGCACCTCGCGTTCGACCCGCCGCTCTCCCCCGGCGTCGGCGTCGCGTCCGTGTTCCCGATGGTCCGGGACGCGGCCGAACGCGAGTTCGCGAACGACCTCCGCGAGCGCGGGTTCGAGCGCGTGGCTCGCGACCGACGCGACCGAACGCGCACCCCTGGAGGCGCCCGGGTCGCACTCCGCCAGTACGACGCCGTCGTCCCCGTCAACGGTGCCGAGGCCGACTGCGAGGGCTGGCTGGGCGTCTGGCATCGCGGCGGCGACGTCTCCCTCGCCGGCGGCGCCTACCTCACCGATGGCGTCGACGGCATCTCCCTCGAACCCGGACGCTACCGTCGGGAGCTCCTCGACGCCATCAGGACCGTCGAGTAGGTGACTACGGCAGCATCCGCCGACCGTCAGGTCGGGGGTTCCGGGTGCTGATGGGAGCGGGGTGACTCCAGCAGCATCCGCCGACCGTCAGGTCGGGGGTTCCGGGTGCTGATGCGAGCGGGGTGACTCCAGCAGCATCCGCCGACCGTCAGGTCGGGGGTTCCGGGTGCTGATGCGAGCGGGGTGACTCCAGCAGCATCCGCCGACCGTCAGGTCGGGGGTTCCGGGTGCTGATGCGAGCGGGGTGACTCCAGCAGCATCCGCCGACCTTCAGGTCGGGGGTTCCGGGTGCTGATGCGAGCGGGGTGACTCCAGCAGCATCCGCCGACCGTCAGGTCGGGGGTTCCGGGTGCTTTAGTGGTTTCTCTGTGCGGAATCTGGACGACTGGCTCGTCCGTTCGGGTGACAAGTGACGTACCGAAACCACTATCTACCACTCGACTATATCACTAGGTGGTATGAAGGACTTCGATTCGTTCAGCGACGTCGGCGAAGCAGAAGTAACGCGCGCCATCGGCCAGGAATGGACAGACGAATTCCTCGACTATTCTGACACCGAAGTGATCATCGTCGGCGGCGGCCCCTCCGGCCTCATGGCCGCGAAAGAACTAGCCGAACGCGACGTCGACGTCATGGTCGTCGAGAAGAACAACTACCTCGGCGGCGGCTTCTGGCTCGGCGGCTTCCTCATGAACAAGGTCACCGTCCGCGACCCCGCCCAGAAAGCCTTCGACGAACTCGACGTCCCCTACGACGACGCCCAGGACACCGACGACCTCTACGTCGCCAACGGCCCCCACGCCGCCTCCGCCCTCATCAAAGCGACGTGCGACGCCGGCGCGAAGATCCAGAACATGACCGAATTCACGGACATCGTCGTCCGCGAAGACCACCGCGTCGCCGGCATCGTCATGAACTACACGCCCGTCCACGCCCTCCCCCGCGAGATCACGTGCGTCGACCCCGTCGCCGTCGAAGCCGACCTCGTCATCGACTCCACCGGCCACGACGCCATGGCCATCAACAAACTCGACGAACGCGGCGTCCTCGACGCCCCCGGCATCCAAGCCGCCAACGAACGCGGCAACGTCATGGACTCCTCCGGCGACGACTCCTACGGCGCACCCGGCCACGACTCCCCCGGCCACGACTCCATGTGGGTCGGCCGCAGCGAAGACGAAGTCGTCGAACACACCGGCATCGTCCACGACGGCCTCCTCGCCACCGGCATGGCCGTCGCCACCGCCTACGGCCTCCCCCGCATGGGCCCCACCTTCGGCGCCATGCTCGTCTCCGGCAAAAAGGCCGCCCAGGTCGCACTCGACGAACTCGACGTCGACGCCCCCGACGTCGAACTCGACGCCACCGCACCCGACGCAACCCCCAAAGCGACCGACGACGACTAAACAACCACCTTTTTTCATCGTCGGGTGCGCCTCCGGCGCACCCTCCTCGAAAAAACGTGGGCGAAAAAAGGGCCGCTCGCGCCGCCGGCGCGAGCGGTGAACCGGCGGCCGCCGGCCGCCGGACGCTTGCGGCAGCCGCAACCGCACTGCGACCGCGAACGCGCCGCGACCGCACGGCGACCGCACCGCCACCGCTACCGCCCTCCAACCGCGGCCGTACAGCGATCGTCCCCGCTGACTGCGTCGGAATGCGATGGCGTGACACACACCCAACAGTATTTTGTCGGTTGCTCCGGGAGGTGCGTGTGCAATGTGTCGAACACTGCGCGTTTGCGGTGGTAACCGCGAGCCCGGTGTGGCTCGCGGCTGGGTTCCGCGAACGTACTGAGAACCTGCTGTCCTGTCTAGGTGCAACGTCCGGTAGCGAACGCTGTGGGCTGTTCTCCGGTGGTGGTCGAGATGCGTCGTAGCGACGCGTATCTGCCCACGACGCGAGAGGGCGGTGGCGTGGAGCGCGACGACGTCAGGCTCGCGGTCCGCGCGGGACTGGTCCGCCGGTTCGGGAATGGTCTGTACGGATTTGCGCCCGCCGGCGAGCGCGTCCGCCGGAAGATAATCGACGTCGTCGAGCGCGAGATGCGCGCCATCGGCGGCCAGCGCGTCAGTCTCCCCCAGTTGAACTATCGCGAGCTCTGGGAGGCCAGCGGTCGCTGGGGGAGTTTCGAGGACGAGATGTTCACGCTCGAGAACCGAGAGGCGGCCGAGATGTGTCTCGCGCCCAGTCACGAGGAGGGCATCGTCCACCTCGTCTCGGGGCACGTCCGGTCCTACGACGACCTCCCCCTGCTCCTGTACCAGGTCGAGTCCAAGCACCGCGACGACCACGCCCGAAACGGCCTCCTGCGGACGAAGGAATTCACCATGAAGGACGCGTACAGCCTGCACGCGACCACCGACGGACTCAGCGAGTGGTACGAGCGCGTCCGGGCGGCCTACGAGCGAGTCTTCGACGCACTCGGGCTCGACGTCGCGGTCTGTACCGCCGAGAACAGCGTCATGGGTGGGTCGACGAGCGAGGAGTTCGTCGCACCCGTCGACGACGGGACGTGCGCGCTCGTCGCCTGCGAGAGCGACGGATGTCGGTTCGGCATCACCGACGAAGGCGCGAGCTGGCACGCACACGACGACGGCGACACCTGCCCCGACTGCGGGGGCGTCCTCCGCGCGAGCGACGGCGTCGAGGTCGGGCACGTCTTCCAGCTCGGCACGCGGTACGCCGACGCGATGGACCTCACCGTCGACGACGAAACGGGCGGCGACCGCGCCGTCGAGATGGGGAGCTACGGCATCGGCGTCACGCGCGTCCTCCAGACGCTCCTCGCGCAGCACGCCGACGACGACGGCTGCCGGTGGCCCGTCACCGACGCCGGCACCGTCGCCCCCTTCGACGTCGCGGTCGTCCCCCTCGCCTACGACGGCGAGGTCCGGGACGCCGCCGACCGCATCCACGACGAACTCGAATCGGCCGGCGTCGACGTCCTCCTGTTCGACGACGCCGACCAGACCATCGGCGAACGATTCGCCGAGAGCGACCTCCTCGGCGTGCCCACGAAGGTCGTCCTCGGCAACCACTACGCCGACACCGGCGACGTCGAACTCGAAGCGAGAGGTGGCGAGACCAGGTATCTGGGACTGGACGCCGCCATCGCCGAACTCGCCGACTGAGTTCGAGACCCGGCGACGGCCCTCGCATCACCCACGCCCCTGCTGTGACACTCGTTCACACGGATTTACCGTGCTGGGGCGCGAACTCCCTCGTATGCGTATCGAGCGAGCGATCCAGCGCCTCCGAGAACTCAGCGAGGGCGTCTCCGGGACGACCGCCGTCCGCCCGAAGCTCGAACTCTACGAGAAGACGCTCCGCGAACTCGTCGACGTAACGCCCGATGACGACGACGAAGGCATCCTCGTCGTCACGGAGTGGATCGAGGACTACGTCGATGAAGATGGGACGTTCCCGCCGTCGAGGGCGGTCCGCGACCGCGCGGCAAAGTACTGTCGCGCGAACGGCTACGAACTGACCGAGGACTCCTGGCTCGTCACCTGAGCGGGTATCGTCGCGCGGGGGGTCGCGGTCGCGTTCGCGGTGGCTGTCGCGTTCGGGATAGCTGTCGCGTTCGCGGTGGCTGTCGCGTTCGGGGCAGCGGTCGCGTTTTCGCGCTCACTCGCGCGGGCCGATCCGGCCGCCGGTGACGCGGACGACGCCGAGCAGGTGCTCGCAGTGCGCGGTCGCGCTGGCGCGGTCGCGCAGGACCGCACGGGCGGCGTGAACGCGCTCGCGGAGCAGGTCGTGGGGCGACTGGTCGTACCGGAACTTGAACGTCGGCGGCGTCGACAGTACGGTGACCGCACGGAAGGCTGCGTTCAGGGGTTTCGCGACGCCGCGGTCGGATAACGCGCCGTCGACGAGCACGACGTGTCCAGGCTTTCCCTCCGAGTCACTGCGTTCGACGAGGTCGCACCAGTCCTCGACCACGCTCGCGGGGTCGTCGAGCATCCCGACGACGAAGCTCGCGAGCACGCCGTCGACGGGACCCTCGACCGCGTGCGTGCCGGGGCCGCGAACCGGAACCGCTCTCGCATCCCCCTGGACGACGTGGACGTTCTCCCAGCCCCGGGCGTCGACGAGTCGCCGGGCGCGTTCGAGCATCCCGCGCGTCAGGTCCACGCCGACGACCGTACCGGTCGGACCGACGGCTTCGCGTAGATACGGGAGGTTCGCGCCCGTCCCACACCCGAGGTCGACGACGGTATCACCGCGCTCGAGTTCGAGGGCCGCAACCGCCTCCCGGCGGAGCCGACCGATACCCGGCGTGTAGCGTGCCAGTCCGTCGTACAGCGTCGCCCACCTGCCGTAGAACGACTGTACGGCCGCGTGCCGACCCTCGTCAACGCCCGACCCAGTCCGCTCCGCCGTCATCGCACGACGTCCCGCACCGTCTCCGCCACCGCAACCGACCCCTCGCCGAGGACGTACACGATCGGTTCGACGCCGTAACTCCCCGTCTGGTAGAGCACGCGCGCCTCGGGGTGCTCGGAGAGCGCCGCCTCGACTGCCGTCTCGATGTCGTCCTCGCCCGTGAACTCTACCGCCGTCAATCCCTGCGCCGAAAGCGCCGCGAGCACGTCCTCGTCGTGCCGGACGTTGATCGCCGCGGAGACGTCCGCCCCCGCGGTCCGGGCGGCGAGCAACACCGACGCGACGTACTCGCTCACGCCGAACTCCGGCTCCGCCGGCACCGTCGCCCGCCCCTTCACGTCCACGATGCGGCCCGGGACGCCAGCGACGTCGTCGATGCCATCGGCGTCGGGCGTGCACGCCACCAGGTTCGTGCCGACGTTCGGGATGAGGTTCGCGAACCCACTCGTGTTCTCCAGGACGCGCAACCCACGCCGGAGCGAGGAGAGCACGCGCTCGGCCGTCCGAAGTTCGCTCTCGGGGTCGTGGACGGCGAAGTCCGAACCGTACTCCGCGAGTTCGGGCACCGCATCCCGATGCATCGACGCGAGCAGGTCGCCGCGTTCCAGCTGGCGGATGAGGACCTCCGCCTCGACGAGCGCCTGCACCGGCCGCATGTCGCCGTTCGCGAGCCCTCTACCGACGGTCTCGACGAGCTCCTGCACGCGGTCGTCCTCGAGCACGGCGTCGTGGCGCGCGACGTCGCCGTGCGCGTACTTCGACACCGCCGACTGCGAGATACCCAGGGCCTCCGCGACCTCGCTCTGCGTGAACCCGCGCTCGCGGAGCTCCGCCGCCAGCATCGAGCGATACGTCGGGAGGAACTCGTCGACGACGACCTCCTCGATGAACTTCATCGACCAGCACCTCCCTCGTCGCCACTCCCGTCGTCCTCGCCCGAGCGCTCCCCACCGGAGAGCTGGTCGCCGCCGAACTCGTCGTCGTTCCCGATGCGCGACGCCTGCGGGCCCGCCTGGTCCTGGTACTTCGACCCGCGCTCGTTCCCGTACGGCCGCTTCGCGGGCGTCCGCAGTTCGGTGAAGATGAGCTGGCTGATGCGCATCCCGGGCGTGAGCGCCACGGGCGCGGTCCCGAGGTTCGACAGCTCCAGGGTTATCTGCCCGCGATACCCGGGGTCGACCACGCCTGCTGTGGCGTGCACGACGACCGCGAGCCGCCCGAGGCTCGACCGGCCCTGGACGTGCGCGATGAGGTCGTCCGGGATCTCCACGCGCTCGTGGGTCGTCCCGAGCACGAAGTCCCCGGGATGGAGGATGAACTCCTCGTCGGGGGCGACGACGGTCTCGCGCACGTAGTCCTCGACCTCCTCCTCGGCGTTCGGGTGGATGCAGGGAATGTTCGCGTGCTGGAACTCGAGGAACTCCGCGCCCAGGCGCAGGTCGACGCTCGCGGGCTGCACCTGGAGGTCCGGGTCGTCGAGCGGTTCGACGACGAGGTCGCCACCCTCGAGCCTGTCGAGGATGTCCGCGTCGGACAGTATCATGTTCGAGACGACGACTGGCGCCCCCTAAAACCACCCGGTCGTGCCAGCCAGTCATGACATCGACTCGCACGAACGAGAGTGACGGCGTCGTTTTATCGTGCAGGCGGCCGAACAGAACGGTATGGCGCTCGACGTCGAGATACCCGACCCACCCGACCTGACGAACCGCGGGAGACCCCGCGACTTCGAGATGAACGACGCAACGGACACGCCGGACTTCCATCGCGAGGACCTCGAAACGCTCCTGCACGATAGTGCGTGGACGACCGGCTTCGAGGAATGGCTGGACCGGACGGACCTGACCGTCGACCACGTCGAGGCCGTGGCGGCATCGGGCCTGTTCCAGGCCCTGGACTTCTACTGGCATCCAGCGGACGAACAGCTTCGCGACGACGTGCCCCAGGTCCCGGAGGACTGGCGAGAGCAGGCGGCGTTCACCGACCTGGACTCGTCGGACGTCTCGCTCATCAGGGCGGAGCTGCAGGACCTCGGCCGGACCGTCCGGGAAGCCCTCGCGGACGAACTCGAGCGAAGCGACGCGGTCTCCGAGTCACTCTGGGTGGAGGAGGCGTACGGCGACCGACGATCGTAGGGCAACAACCACCGGGCGAGGAGACCGCCACCCGCCGACGCGGTGCAGGGTGAACGACGACTTCGTTCGTGGACGGGAAGGGGAGTGACTTTGAACGAGGGCACCGTTCGGCACCGTATGAAGCAGGTCATCGCCGCACGAACCGACCTCGGGATGGGTCAGGGCAAGTTCGCGGCGCAGGTCGCGCACGCCTCCCTGTCGGCGTACGAGGACGCCGACGGGAAGACCCGGCGAGCGTGGAAGGGCGAAGGGCAGAAGAAGATCGTCGTGAAGGTGAGCGGCGAGAGCGAGCTGTTCGAGGTGGCGAGTCGCGCCGAACGCGAGCGCCTCCCGCACGCGGTCATCCGGGACGCCGGGCACACGCAACTGGAGCCAGGGACGCCGACGACGTGCGCGGTCGGGCCCGGCCGGGACGACGTCGTGGACAAGGTGACCGGCGACCTCTCCCTGTACTGATGACGGACGCTCCCTCCCCGCGCGTGCTCGTCGCCGGCGAGACGCTCCTCGACCTGGTCGCGACCGACGGCTCGCTCGCGACGACCGACGGGTTCCGTGCGCGCGCCGGCGGTGCACCCGCGAACGTCGCCGCAGGACTCGCCGCGCTCGACGAACCCGCCTGGCTGTGGACTCGCGTCGGCGCGGACGGCTTCGGCGACCGGTGCCGCCGAACGCTCGCCGACCGCGGCGTCCCCGACCGATTCGTCGAGGTCGACTCGGAGCGGCAGACGACCGTCGCCGTCGCCGGCAGTCCCGACGATGCGGACGAACCAACGGTCGACGACGCGACGTTCGCGTTCTACCGCGACGCGGACCGATACCTCGGCGTAGACGACGCCGCGCGGAATCCGGACGGCGACGTCGTCGACCCCGACGCCGCGCTCGCGACCGTCGACGTCGTCGTCGTCGGCGGCATCTCGCTCGCGGTCGACCCCGCGCGCTCGGCGATCCTCGACCTCGTCGACGCGGCCCGCGACGCCGACTGCAGGATAGTCTTCGACCCGAACGCGCGACCGTCGGCGTGGGCGCCCGGCGAGTTCCAGACAGTCGTCGAGCGCGTCCTCGCGGACGCGGACGTCGTGAAAGCGACGCCCGGCGACCTGGCCGCCGCCGGGTTCGACCTCGACGCGTTCCGGGACGGCGACGCGCTCGACGTCGACCCCGCGGACGCACCCGAACTCGCACGCCAGGTGTGCGAGCACGGCCCGCACACGACCTTCCTCACGCTCGGCGCCGACGGTGCGGCCGCCGCGAGCACGCACGCGTCCCCGTTCGGTCGCGGTGGCGCGACCCACTGCGGGTACGACGTCGACGCCGTCGAATCGACCGGCGCAGGCGACGCGTTCCTCGCCGCAGTCGTCGCGGAACTCGCCGATGGCGCGACCGACCCCTACAGCGTGCTCGACGTCGCCACCGCGACCGGTGCGCTCGCCACGACGACCCCCGGCGCCATCCCGTCGATGCCCGACCGTGGGGCCGTCGACGAACTCGTCGCGAACGACGACGCGGGGGGTGCATGACTCGCGACGCCCACCCACGCGAGCGAGCGGTCGGCATGGACGTGTACGCGAGCGACGTCGACGGAACCGGCGGGCGGCTCCGGGAGCGAGACGCGGACTTCCGCGTCGTCGAACGGGAAGCGTTCGACGCCGAACCCGTCGACGCCCCGACCGGCGACTACCCACATCTCGTGCTCCGCGCGACGCTCTCGGGCTGGGATACGAACGACTTCGCGCGCCGCCTCAGCGACGCCATCGGCATCTCGCGGGAACGCGTCTCCTGGGCGGGCACGAAGGACAAGCACGCCATCACCACCCAGCTGTTCACCGTGCAGGGCATCGGCCCCGGGGACCTCCCCGAGATCGACGGCGCGGACGTCGACGTCGTCGGTCGCGCCGGCCGCGACATCTTCTTCGGCGACCTTGCCGGGAACGACTTCGAGATCCGCGTCAGCGACGTCGACCACCCCGAACGTGCCGACGCCGTCACCGACGCACTCCGGGAGTGGGGCGGGCTCGCCGACGCCGAGACGAACGCGAGCGACGATTCGAGTTCGACGAGCCGCGTCGCGATCCCGAACTTCTTCGGCCAGCAACGCTTCGGGAGCCAGCGCCCGGTCACGCACGAGGTCGGCCTCGCCATCGCGCGCGGCGACTGGAAGGGGGCAGTGCTCGCGTACGTCGCGAACCCGAACGAGGCCGAGCGCGAGAGCACGCGCGAAGCGCGCGAACGCGCCGCGACCGAGAACTGGCAGGACGCGCTCGAGGACTACCCGAAGCGACTCCGGTACGAACGAACGATCCTCCACACGCTGATCGAGCACGACGCGAGCGAGCCCGCGGACTACCGGCGTGCGCTCGAAGCGCTTCCCTCGAACCTGCAGGCACTCTTCGTGCACGCCGCGCAGTCGTACGTCTTCAATCGCGTCCTCAGCGAGCGCATCCGGCGAGGCATCCCATTCCACCGACCCGTCGCCGGCGACGTCGTCTGCTTCGCCGACAGCGACGCCCCCGACGACCTCCCCGTTCCCGACCCCGACCGCACGCAACGCGTCGATGACGGCCGCGTCGACACCGTCGCACGCCACTGCGAGCGGTCTCGTGCGTTCGTCACCGCGCCACTCGTCGGCACCGACACCGAACTCGCCGACGGCGAACCCGGCGAGATCGAACGCGCCGTCCTCGACGACCTCGACCTCGAAGGGAGCGACTTCGACCTCCCCGGCGAGTTCGACAGCCAGGGGACGCGCCGCGCGATCAGGGTCACGACGCCGATCGAGGTCGAACGCGACGACGACGACGCCCTCGAGTTCGCGTTCACGCTCCCCTCCGGGAGCTACGCCACCACCGTCCTCCGCGAATACGCCAAAGTCGACCCGCTCCAGTTGACCTGAACGCGAGTGGCGTCGCCGCCGAAACTTGAGAATTCCAAGAACTCAGTGTCGAATAGAACAGAGAGATTCAGCACGCTATTCGATTCTATGCAGGCCTATTCCGCTGAATCAACTGTTAGAATGAGCGTGCGAATGTACCGGCTGCGGTGCACGACCAATCTGCTCACCTCATAGGAACCGTAACCGATGAGAGTTTTAATTGAGTCGGACTATAGGCCTCGCTTAACTGAATATGTACGCAGTTCCCCAACCTTCGCTCTCGGACCACTCTTCGCCTCGCGCACCTACCAGAGCTGTGGATGCGTCACCTGACAGATCGACAGACCAACCAAAGTCGTCTGAGGAGTCTACGTCATTGGCAACGAGTTTTGCTTGCTGTGACCATTCCCCACCTCTTCTCGAGAACACGTATGTCGCACCGGAACCAGATTCATTCGGCTCATCATGGCGGGGAGCCCCGATGATGGCGGCCGAGCCGGAGGCAGAGAGCCCAATTGACCTGCCGAACTGGGCGTTTTCACTGCCATCGTCTTGGAAGAGTTTCGCCTGCTGGCTCCACGCTCCGCCTGTGCCGTCGAAGACGTATGCCGACCCCGCGTACTGTCCGTTCGGGTCTTCGTCGAAGTAGGCCCCGATAAGCGCGGTCGTCCCATCGTCCGAAAGGGCCACAGACCAACCGAACTCATCTTGTTCGTCGCCGTCGTCGGGAAGGAGTTTTGCCTGCTGACTCCACGACTCGCCTGTACTGTCGAAGACGTACACCGACCCAGAAAACTTCCCGTTGGGGTGTCTTTCCCTGTTAGCACCGATGAGTGCTGTGGTCCCATCGCTTGACATTGCGACAGAATGTCCGAAGAATTCGTTATTGTCGCCATCCTCAGAAGCGAGTTTGGCCTGCTGAGACCACTCCCCACCCACTTGCGAGAAAACGTATGCAGAGCCTCCCCACGAGCCATGTGGGTCCTCGTCGAGTTTGGCGCCGATAACGGCAACCGAGCCATCATTTGCCAACGAGACTGACATACCGAACTGGTCTTCCGAGTCACCATCGTCGGCAGTTAGTTTTACTTGCTGTGACCAATCGCCATCCGATCTCTCGAATACGTACGCTGAGCCCTTGAGGTCTCCGTTACGGAAGGAACCGACGAGAGCCGTCGACCCATCATCCGACACCGCGACTGCCTCACCGAATAGGTCGCCGCTGTCCGGGGCGAGTTTGGCCTGTAGAGACCATTCCCCGTCTATTAGCGAGTAAATATAGGCCATACCAGCATCTTCAGACTCTGAAATATCGGCACGGGTGTCAGAGATGAGGGCAGTTGAGCCGTCAGCTGATAATGCGACAGCACGGCCGAATTCTCCGTTTTGATCACCGTCGGGGAGCTCGAACTTGCTCATCTGTTCCGATAATGAAACAGAGTCCATCAAAGTCGTCGTCGCAGTTGTGCTGGCCGTGAGCTTCGTGGTAGGGGAGATCGTCCGCGAGACTGTGTTGGTGGTGTCACCATCATCATCAGGAGAGTTGTCCTTATCTGCCCCATCGCCAGCGAGAGTCCCACAACCAGCAACTCCCATGATTCCAATAGTACCAAAAAGCCCAAGCACACGACGTCGTCGTTCGTCCATAAGCAGATTTCAAACGCATTATGTAAATTAGTTATGGCGACTGCGAAACCAACGGCCGACCCAACTACGTGTTTCGAGGTGTATTCAGTAGAGCTGTAGAAACATACGACCCGGTGTGCGTTTCAACAAGCCTGCTCAGGTCACTCTGTAAGACTTTAGTCGGTGTTAGGGCCGCCGTTTTTCGACAGGCTCCTCGCGCTGCATCGGTTTCAGGCACGCCCGGAGTGTACAGTCGGTCTTCGAATCGTTCGAAGCACAGTCGCGGTACTCGCCGTAGAAGTCACCGGAGTGGAGGGGCCGCTACGTCTCTGAGAACGTGGTAGAGAATTCTTTAGTCCGTCCTTCTGGCCGAAGTCGTATTCGATTTTACGAAGGTATCTCCGCCGGGGGGTGTCGTCGCTTCGGGGGCAATGAACATGACCCCGACCGCGACGATGCCGTGAGGTCCCGGATGTGTCGCTTTGGAAGGAAGACAGCAGTGTTTGCTGTCGTAGCTTGTTCGTAGGCGATACTAGTGGTTGAGACTTCCCGGACCCCCTTAAGATTGTCACAGCGAAAGGAATCCATTCTCCCCCAACAGCGGAAATGTGCAATAAAGGGTCAGGACCTCCGATAGAGCCTTCGCCTGTATCTACCGATTCTGGTGACGTGGGTGTGGACTTACACTGACCGGTCGCTGTGACGGATGGTCCGCTCTCTTCGGGAGGGTCGCCGAAAGAGGTGACCAGCGGAGAGCTTCGAGTGAAAGTGACTGACGAGTTGGCTCTCAGGTTCCGCCAAATGCGTTCTCACAGCGCCCGAGCCATTCGTCTTCGTATCGTTCGGCCGACCGGACGTCGCCGACGAGGTCCCCGACCGCCTCAACGCTCCGCTCGCGACACCACTCGCGGCACGTCCGGTAGATCTCTGGGTCGACATCGGGGTCGTCGCTGGCGTCGTGGACGCGGAGCGTCGTCTCGCCCGCGAGTAGCGCGCAGAACGCTCGGGAGTGACCGTCGAGCAGGAGCCATTCGTCGTCGACGCGCGCCACCGTCACGGGGTCGTACTCGGGGTCGTCGAAGTCGAACCACTCCATTACGTCGCGCAGTTTCCCGGCGCTGAGACAGTACTGCGTCGGCTGTGGAACGTCGATGCCGAGGTCGAAGGAGTCGCCGCCCGGCATGGGTCCTCAGGAGGCAGTGGAGACGATCTTCACGACGTCGCCCTCCTCGAGTTCGTGGTTCTCGCCGATGTCGCGGCCGCTGCGGGCGTCGACGGCGTGCAGGTAGCCGTCGCCGATGTCGGAGTGGACGGCGTACGCGAGGTCGACGGGCGTCGCGTCCTCGGGGAGCAGGAAGGCGTCAGGGAGGACGTTCCCCTGTGCGTCGGTCCACTTGCTCGCGTCCTGCACGGGGAACAGCGTGATGCGTTCGAGGAGGTCGTACACCGCGTAGTCGAGCGCGCCCTGCACGCCCGTGCCACCCCACGTACGCATCGTCTCCCGGAGCTCCTCGAGGCGCTCGGCCTGCGCAACGCTCAGATCCCCGACGATCTCGAAGTCCTCGTCCCCGGGGTCGTAGTCGACGGCGCCGGCTTCCGCGCCCGTCCGGAGCGCGAGCTCGCCCTCCGCAGTCGCCGGAATCACGGGCCTGTCCAGGTCCATCAGTCGCTCCAGGTTCTCCTCGGGCGCGACGTCCGCCTTGTTCGCGACGACCACGATGGGCTTCGTGCGTTCGCGCACGAGGCGCGCGAGCGTCTCCCGGTCGTCGTCCGTCCAGTTCTTCGGGTCCGCCGGGTACTCCATCGCCCGGAGCACCGCTTGCACGTCCGCTGGCCCCGCACCGAATCCGGTGAGCATGTCGCTCAGCGTCTCGTCCATGTCGAAGTCGGGCGACCGCGACTTCCGCTCGACGCCCTCCCAGTTCCGGTCGACGATGCCCGCGAGCCAGAGGTCCATCTCCTCCTCGACGAAGTCGACGTCCTCCACGGGGTCGTGCGTGCCGACGTCGACGGGTTCGCCCTCCGCGTTCGTCCCGCCGGAGGCGTCGACGACGTTCAGGATGACGTCCGCGTTCGTCAACTCGTCGAGGAACTGGTTCCCCAGGCCCTTCCCCTCGTGCGCTCCGGGGACGAGCCCCGCGACGTCCAGCAACTCGACGGGGACGTAGCGCTTCCCGTCGTGACAGTTCTCCGTCCCACAGCGCTCGTCGCGATCCAGACACGGACAGTCGGTACGAGCGTGCGTGACCCCCTTGTTCGGGTCGATGGTCGTGAACGGATAGTTCCCGACGTCGACGTCCGCCATCGTCGCCGCCTTGTAGAACGTAGACTTCCCCGCGTTGGGCTTCCCCGCCAGCGCGATAGATAGCATACCCCACGATAGCGCCGGCGCGTGAAACACTCTTTCGGTCCCTCCCGTCACGCGCTTCCGGTCTTGCCCGCACGCAACGATTTAGTTCGCGGCGCGAGCGCATCCCGCCATGGAGCGAGAATCGGTCGCGGACGTCCGTGAGGCGGCCGCTGGCGGTGGGACGCGTGCCGTCCTCGGGGACGCACTCGGGACTGACAACGTCGCACTGAACCGGTATCGGCTCCCGCCCGGTAAGGGGTTCCCGAGTGGCCTGCACGCGCACTACGACCAGGCGGAGGTGTTCGTCGTCCTCGAGGGCGAAGCCGTCTTCGAGCACCTGCCACCCGTCGAGTCGTGGGACGACGCCAGCCCGCGCGGCAGCGAGGTCACCGTCGCTGCAAGTGAAGCCCTGCGGTTCGCGCCCGGCGAGTTCCAGACCGGCCGCAACCCCGCGAGCGCCGACGCGGACCTCGTCGCGCTCGCACTCGGTGCACCACGAGGGACCGAGGACGTCCGTATTCCAGCCGGCTGTCCCGACTGCGACGGGCGCACCCTCCGTCTCGGTACCGGCGGCGACGCCTTCACGCTCGACTGCCCGGAGTGCACCGCATCGTTCACGCCCGCACCCTGCCCCGACTGCGAGAGCCACGACCTCGGGATGCACCTCGACAGCGACGGCGACCCCGTGAGTCGATGTGTGGACTGCGGGAGCGAGTACGAGACCGTACCACTCGTCGACTGACCACCACCAGTTCGAAAGGAGAGCGTGCGTTGATCGGCTACTCGATGCTGCGACCGTTCAGTCCGAACATCTGGACGTCGCCGCGGGCACGCATCCGGCCGTCGACCTCGGCGTTCTTCGAGAGTTCGAGGTCCTTGCACCCGATGTCGCCCAGTACTTTCGCGCCGGGCGCGATCTTCACCTTCCCGTTGCGGGTGGTGACGTCGCCGTGGATGCGTGTGCCTTCGCCGACGACGATGTCGCCTTTCGCGCGCAGACTCCCGAAGACGTTGTTGCGTTCGCCGATGTCGATGGATTCCGCGCGGACGTTCCCGTGGATGCGGCAGTCGTCGCCGATCGTCGCCGGCGTCGACACCCGCCACGCGTCGTCGTTCACCGTCGCCGCGCGCGGGATGACGAGCGGGTCCTCTTCAGCGGCTTCCGTCTCGAACGCCTCGTCCGCGAACGCCTCCGCCGCCTCGTCCTCCCCCATGAGCATCAACTGCTTGATGTACATGAACAGGAAGACGACGGTCGGCATCGGGTTCCGGATGACGATCCAGCCGTTCGCCTCGAACCCCTCCTCGACGTCGACGTCGTCGCCGACGTCCAGGTCGCCCGCAACCCGGAGCTGGCCGCCGATATGTACGCGCTCGCCGACGTACGCGTCCCGGCCGACGAGGACGTTCCCCTCGACGTCGCTCCACATGTCCAGGCGCAGGTCGCCCTCGGCTTCGACGTCACCGCCGATGCGGACGCCTTCGCCACAGAGGACGTTGTAGCCACGGACCCCGAACTCGATCGTGGACCGACCGCCGACGACGACGTCGCCGTCGGCGACGAGGTCGTGTTCCTCCACGGTCGTTCCGCTGGGAATCTTGAGTTCGTCGAGTGGATCCGTGTGTAACGACACGCGTCTACGTACGTGACTGGGGCATCTTAAAGCTCGCGCGAACGTCAGACGTTCGTCAGACGAAGCGAGGACTCCCAGCGCGGTCGTTCTCGCGAGTCCGCGGGAACGTGAGACATAACTGCCTCGGGAGCGACCGTTGAGACATGACGACGCTCTCCTTCGACGACGACGGCGTGGACGTGGTGTACGAAGGCACCGAGTTCAGACTCGACGACGACCTCATCGAGGAGGCGACGGGGAAGGACTACTACGACGTCACCGACCACGAGGTCATGAAGATAGTCGCCGAGCAACCGAACCTGAACGGCGAACCGCGGACCGTCCGCGACATCGTCCGCTGACGCCGGCTTGCGGCGACGCGACAGTAGCGACGTACTCACGCGAGTTCGAGCGGGTCGAAGTACTCGTTCTGGCCCGACCAGCGTCGCTGGTCGCGTTCGGCGCGCGTGTCGAGGTATACTTCGACGCCGTTCCCGTCGGGGTCGTCGAAGTACAGCGCCTTGCTGATGCCGTGGTCCACCGGCGAGACGTCGACGTCGCGCTCACGCAGTCGCTCGTAGGTCGCGGCGAGCGCGTCGCCGGTGTCGACCTCGAACGCCGCGTGGTAGAGGCCGACGCCCGGACCGGGTTCGGCGGCGCCGTCCCCGACGCCCTGGAGCGCGACGTCGTGGTGTTTCTCGCCCCAGGAGAGGAACGCGAATCGATCGTGGCGTTCCGCGACGGACAGGCCGAGGACGCCCGTGTAGAACTCGATAGCACGGTCGACGTCCCGGACTTTGAGGTGGACGTGCCCGAGTTCCGTGGGATGGTCGGTCATACGGGATGATGGCCGTCGACGCGGTTAGACGTCCCGGCCGGCACCCCTCGGCCCTCACTCGTCGTCCGCGTCGTCGGCGAGGTCGTCGTATCGTTCGCTGGCGCTCTCGAACCCGAGTTCGTCGAGTTCGCGACTCCGACGGTCCTCGGCGACGGCGAGCGCCTCCGCGCTCGGACTCGCGTCGTCCGTGATGCGCGCCCACGAGTCGTGGACCTTCGAGTGACACCACCGGCAGAGCGCGACCGTGATCTCGTGACTCGGGCCGTCGTCGCCTCCATCGCCCTGGTCCAGCGAGGCCTCGGCGGCCCGGCGCGCGGCGGCGTCCACGTAGGAGAGGTGGTGCTCCTCGATGAGCGGACGCGCGTCGTCGTGGGCCATCCGGCGCTCCTCGAGGCCGCAGCGCGCGCACTCCCGACCCTCGGTGGTGGATCTGAAGTGCGGGCAGTCCGCCCAGTCCCAGGCCGGTCCGACGTCCGCGACGACCGGACACGCGAGGTCGTCGCGGCGGCGTTCACGCGCGAACGCGGGGTCGTGCTGTGGGTGTTCGAACGCGTACCGACACGTGCCCTCGCTCGTCAGGTGGTCGCAGACGTCGACGTGCGCGTACGGGTCGTCCACGCCCACGCCCGTGCCCTGCGGCGTCTTCTCCATGACTGGCACCTGAACGCCGTTCAGCGAACCGCTTCGGTCGCTTCGCGCATCACGTCGAGCGCGTCCTCCAGGGTCTCGACGTCGGTCGCGTACGAGATCCGGGCGTATCCCTCGCCGTGTTCGCCGAACGCCTCGCCGGGGACGACGACGACGTCGCGTTCGAGGACCGCGTCCACCCAGCCCTCGGGGACCTTCGGCATCACGTAGAACGCACCCGACGGTTCTGGGACGTCCAGCCCCATGTCCGCGAGGCCGTCGAGGACGACGTCGCGGCGCTCCTCGAACTGCGCGACCATGTCGTCGACGACGCCCTGCGGGCCGCCGAGTGCCGCCTCGGCGGCGTACTGGGCGGGCGCACTGGCGCACGCCTGGATGTACTGGTGGACCCGTAGCATGCGCTCGATACGACGGTTGGAGGCGGTCACCCACCCGAGACGCCAGCCGGTCATCGAGTACGTCTTCGAGCACGCGCTCACCGTGACGACGTTGTCCGTCTCCGCGAACTTCGCGGGCGAGTGGTGTTCGCCCTCGAAGACGATGTGCTCGTACACCTCGTCGCTCACGCAGACGACGTCGTGCTCGTCCGCGATGCGTGCGAACTCGCGCATGTCACGCTCCGACTGGACCGCACCCGTCGGGTTCGCGGGCGAGTTCACGACGAACACTGCGGTGTCGTCGGTGATGGCCTCCTCGACGGTCGCCGGGTCGAGCGAGAGGTCCTCGCGGAGCGGCACGGGCGCCGGCTCGCCGCCCGCGACGTGCGTGAGGTTCTCGTACGCCACGAACCCCGGGTCCGGGTAGATGACTTCGTCGCCCGGGTCGACGTGCGCCTGCATGACGAGGTGGAGAGCCTCGCTCCCGCCCGCGGTCGCGATGACGTCCTCCGGGTCGACGTCGATGCCCTGGTCCTCGCGGTACCGGCCCGCGATGGCCTCCCGGAGCGCGAGCGTCCCCTTGTTCGACGTGTACGCGTCCGCGTCGCCGGACTGGATGGCGTCGACCGCCGCCTCCCGCGCGTGCGTCGGCGTCGGGAAGTCGGGCTGGCCGAGCCCGAGGTTGATCGCGTCCTCGCCCGCCGCCTCGAACACCTCGCGGATACCGCTGATCGATATCTTCGACGCTCGGTCTGCGAACTCGGTCATACCATAGTCCGCGAACGCCGTCACCGTAATCCTACCGTGAGAACGAGTACCGAACGCGTGGTCGACGACCGTTACTGGTACATCCGGAGCGGTTGCGCCTTCGAGCTCTCCGCCTCGTTCGCCTGCTGCATCTTCGCCGCCAGTTGCTCCTTCTTCTCGCGGATGTCCTCGGCGTGCTCGACGAGGTCGTCGACGCTCACCGAGACGTCCGCCAGCGGCGCGATACCGTGCTCGATGAGCACGCGACTCGCCGCCGGATCAGGGAACTTCGGGTCGCTCTCGACCACCAATCCGACTCCGTCCAGGCGGCGTTCGGCGGCGCGGTTCACGAGCGCGCCCGTGGGCCCGGAGATGACGCCGCTCTCCGAGGGGAGGTCGACGTCGAGCGGCTCCAGTCGCGACGACGCGTCGCCCGTGGCGACGCCGTGCATCGCCGGTGGCGTCCCCCGGTCCTCGGTCGCGAGCCCGCTGAGGTACACCGGGAACACTTCGGTCTCCGCGAGCCAGTTCGTGAAGCACTCCGCGAACTCCTTGACCGCCTCCGCGTTCACCGGGATGTCGCTCTGGAGGGCGAGCAGCTCCTCGTCGGGTGCGGCGTAGATCCGGACCGGTGGCTTGACGTCGCGCTCCCCCTCGTGGTACACCCCGACGGGTGCGAGCGTCGCGCAGTGCACGGTGCCGTACAGGTCCATGTCGAGCTCGTCCACGAGATGGTCGACGGCGATCTTCCCGACCAACCCCACCCCTGGGAGGCCCTCCACGAGCACCGGCGACTCCATATCCACATCCATGAGCTCCTTGATGTGTGCCATGCGTGAACGCACGCCCGGCTATCGGATAAAACCGTAGGCGGTTCGCGCGCGAGCCGCGTGGAACTGCCCGCGTTCGTGCCTCGGGAACGACCCGAAACCGACAAGCGAGCGCCCCGACTACGAGGCGGCATGGAGACATTCGAGCGGTACCGGGACGTCGTCGACGACTTCGAGGCGTTCCTCGCCGCCTGCGAGCGCGGTCTGCCGATGGCGGTTCGCGTGAACACGCTCCGGGCGACCACTGACGAGGCCGTCGCGGCGTTCGAGGCGGAGGGCGTCGACGTCGAACGCGTCGACTGGCATCCACACGTCCTCGTTCCGGATACGGACAAGCCCGGGTTGACGTGGCCGGGGTACCACGGGTGGACGCACGGCCAGGAGGAGGTGTCGGCGATCCCGGCGACCGTCCTCGACCCGCAACCGGGCGAGCGCGTGTGGGACGCGTGTGCGGCACCGGGAAGCAAGACGACGCAACTCGCGGCGATGATGGACGACACGGGGACGCTCGTCGCGAACGACAACAACCTCGGTCGGCTCTCCGCACTCCGATTCAACACGGAGCGACTGGGCGTGACGAACGTCGTGGTGACGAACCAGGACTCGCGGAACTACTCGCTGGTGCCGTTCGACGGCGAGACGTTCGACCGCGTACTCGTCGACGCGCCGTGTTCCTGCGAGGGCACCATCCGGAAGAACCCGGACGCGCTGGACAACTGGAACCTCGGGCACGTCGAGGAGGTCGCGCGCGTCCAGAAGGGCATCCTGCGGCGGGCGGCACAGGTGACCGAACCGGGAGGGACCATCGTCTACTCGACGTGCACGTTCGCGCCCGAGGAGAACGAGGCCGTCCTCGATCACGTCCTCGAGCACGAGCCAGTCGAGGTCGTCGACTACGACCTCCCCCTCGAGCACGTTTCGGGCCTCACGGAGTGGGAGGGCGAGAGCTTCGACCCGCAGGTGACCAAGGCCAAGCGCGTGTACCCCCATCACAACGACACGGGCGGGTTCTTCACGGCGAAGCTGGAGGTGACTGGCGCATGAGCGACGACGAGCCGGTCGACGACGAGACGGTCGACGGCGAGACGGTCGACGAGTCCAGCGGCGACGGGTCCGCGGGCGACGAGGCGGACACGGAGACGAACGACGGCCAGCAGTTCGACCGCCTTCCCGAGACGGCCGCCGAGCGCGTCGTGGAGGGACGTGCGACCCGCGAAGCGGTATTGGACTGGTGGGCCGAGCGGTTCGGGATCGACCCCGAACTGTTCGCCGAGCATTCCTTCTGGGAGAAGGGCGCGGGGAAGATCTGGGCGTTCAGCGGCGAGATGCCCGAGCCAGCGCGAGACGTCGAGTCGCTGGGGATGACGTTCCTGCGGACGCGCCAGGAGCACTGGAAGCCGACGACGGACGCCGCACAGCGCTTCGGACGCCACGCGAGCAAGAACACCATCTCGCTGTCAGACGACGAGGCGTCCGCGTTCGTCGCGGGCGAGGACCAGGACCTCGAGTGGGACGGCGACTGGGGGTACGTCATCCCCACCCACGACCTCGCAGGCCGCGAGGAACCACTGGGCGTCGGGCTCTACGTCTACGGCGAACTCCGGTCGGTCGTCCCGAAGGGGCGCCAGCGCGACGTCTGAGCGCCCTCTTAGTGCGACGACTGAACGCGATCCTGCGCGATGCCGTGAACGAGACTACCTAGTCGTGGTGGTGCACCCAGTCGGTGACGGCGACGAACGTGGACTCGCCGCAGCCGCCACAGGACGCCGGCGGCTCGAAGCTGTGCTCGCCCGGACCCTCGTGGATGGGCGTGCCTGCGTGAGTCACCTGACAGTTCTCGCAGACGTACTGCGTCGCCTTCTCCGGGCTATGTGCCATATGTTGACAAATGGGGGCCGCCCTGATAAACGTCCGCCAGCCACCGAATCCTGGCCGATTGCCAGGATATGCAACTGGTTACAACCCTTCTTGCGGACGCGATGAGAATCATCAACATGGGTCTCACGACCCATGACCACCCATGACACTCGACCAGATCGCTCGCGACAAGGAGGACCTCGTCACAGCCAGCCCCGATGCCAGCATCGTCGACGCCGCGAAGATGATGGCGGACCACGACGTCGGTTGCATCGTCGTCGAACGCGACGACGAACCGGTCGGTATCGTCACCGACCGCGACCTCACCGTCGACGTCCTCGCGGAGGGGAAGGACGCCAAGGAGACCACGCTCTCGGACGTCATGACGCGTGACCCCGTCACCGCGCACATCGAAGCCGGCGTGTACGAACTGAGTCAGTCGATGCGCGAGAACGGCATCCGCCGGATGCCCCTCGTCGGCGACGACGGCGAACTCGCCGGTATCATCACGTTCGACGACGTGTTCATCCTGCTCAGCGACGAGATAGACGGACTCGCAGACGTCGTCCGCGACGCCGTACCGCCGTACTGAGCGGTCTCGACCGCTCGAACCCACTGGTCGGCACTCCGGCCCGTCGACCAGTTTCGCCCGTCGATCACTTCTCGCGGACCGTGCCGTCGCCCAGCCCCGTCCACTCGACGCGGTAGCCGAGTCGGGACAGCGCCGCGCTCGCGTCGTCCACGCCATGGGATGCGAGCTTCTCCTCCGCGTCCGCGTACCCCATCCCATCGTCGATGCCGTCCGCGAGGGAGTCGAGGACGCCCGGCGAGACGAGCGTTCGCCCGACCTGCTCGTGCGCCGGGAACGAGACGTCGTCGAGTGCGTCCTCGCTCACCCCGTGACGCGCCGCGAGCGCGGCGAGAGTCACCACGTCGTCCGCCGGCGTCAACGCCCCCGGCAGGTCCGTGACGGCCTCCGCGACCAGGTCGCGCTCGTACTCCCGGAGCACGTCCACGACGTCCTTCACGCGCACCGACCCCGAGTACGTCACCACGCGGGCGTCCGTCGCCGCCACCTCCTCGCCCACGCCGAGGGACTCGTCGACCGCGACCAGCATCTCCACGTCCTCCATGCCCTCGAGCTGGGAGAGCTTCTTCTGGACGTACTCGGGCGTCCAGAACCCCATCACCTCGAAGAACACCCTGAACTCAGGGCCGGCGTCGGGGTCGCCGCCGGGTGCGTAGTCGAACGCGAAGTCCGGGATCATCACGCGATGCCCGGTCGCGAGCGGCTCGGGCTCCCGGGAGAGCCCCCAGTCCAGGTCCAGACCACCGAAGCGCGCCGCGAAGTCCGCCTCCACGCCAGAGTCGAACTGGACGTCCGTCACCGGGTCGGCGTCCGGGATCGTAACGGGATCGGAGTCGGAGAGCACGAGTTCGCGCTTGGTCCCGTGGTCGTCGACGGTCGCCGTCAGATGCCAGGACTGCGCGCTCGCGACCGTCCGCAGGAGGCGCGCGAACCGCGTCCCGTACCGGCGCGACCGCCGGAACAGCGCGTCCGGGCCCGTGACGACGACCTCGCGGACAGCCCGCGCGCCAGCGGACTCCCGCCCGTCGTCGGTTCGCTCGATCTCGTACATCAATCGGAGTCGCTTGACGGCCGACACGAGCGCCTTCGGGTCCGAGGACCGAACGCGAACCTCGGTCGCGTCGAACAGCGCGGTCTGGGCGAGCGAGAGGTTGTACTGTGCGAGCAACGCGTCGGGGCCCCACGACGCGTCGAACGACGCGAGCACCTGGCGCTCGTCGAGGTCCGCGAACAGCGACGCGTCGACGTCCTCGACCGGGACCGCGAGCGAGTCCGCCGCACGCGCCAGGGCACGCTCGCGTTCGTCGCTCGACACGACGCCACCGACGGCTTCCGCGGCGACGAACGCCGACCGGCGGGCACTCGCGGGCGTCACGGGCGCCCGCGTCTCGAACGTCGACTCGCGCTCGCAGAGCTTCGCGAACCCCCGCACGAGCTTGAAGTCCTCGGCGTCGCCCTCCAGGTCACCCAGTGCCGCGTCGAGGTCGCTCCGTCGCTCCCCGACGTGCCCCTGGTACGTCCCGAGGACGCGCGCCGCGAGCGGCCGCTGGTCGCGCCCGGCGAACACCGGCTGGTAGCCGCCACCGCGCCGAGATACCCGCAGGAGGTCCTTCGTCAGCACGGCTCGGAATCCGCACTCGCCGACCAAGGACCTGACGCCTTCGAGGCCACAAGTATCACGTCACACCCCCATTCGATAGTCCCGCGGTCCCCGTCGTCGCTTCAGAGCACAAAGGTTTCAAGCGCTCACGGAGAGGTCGAGGTATGCGCCGTCGTCGCGTCCTGCGAACGCTCCCCGTCGCCGCGGCCGCCATCGCCGGCTGTACGTCCGGCCCGCGGAAGTCCGGCGCGAAGTGGGGGCCGCCGGAGACCGAACCGGAACCGCCCACGGAGGACGACTCCACGTCGACACCGACGACCACCACCACCCCGCCAGCGTACGGGTTCGACACCGCATTCGAGTACCGGACCGACACCGAAGACAGCACGTTCCACGTCGTCGTGACCGTCGAGAACACCGTCGACGTCGTTCGGTCTGCGGTCCTCGTCGTGACATGGACGGGAGGCGACCACACGGAGACCCGCACCCGGGCGGTGACGCTCGACCCCGGCGAGACCACGACGTTCGAACTCGAATTCCCCGAGATGGGGAACCTCTCCTTCGACTGGGACGCGCGCTGAGCGCGAGCATCCCAGGCGACGCCACCGGCAACGGCACCTCGATGTCACCCTATCGTCACCGGCGGCGGCTCGCGACGCGCTCCTCGGCCGTGTCCTCACTGACGATCTCGTAGAGCAACGCACGCTTCCCCTCGCGGGGTCGGAGGATGCGGCCGAGTCGTTGCGTGAACTCGCGTTCGCTCCCGCTCCCCGAACAGACGACGCCGACGTTCGCCGCCGGGACGTCCACGCCCTCGTCGAGCACGTTCGAGGACACCACGCGAGAGTACCGGCCGTCCCGGAACCGTTCGAGTATCTCGCGGCGCTCGCTCGCGCTCGTCTGGTGCGTGATGACCGGGACGAGGAACCGTTCGGCGACCTCGTACGCGAAGTCGTTGTGCGCCGTGAACGCGATGATGCGGTCCTCGCGATGTCGGTCCAGGACGTCCGCGAGCGCGTCGACCTTCGCCTCGCTCCCGAGCATGACCCGGCGCGCACGTTGCTTCGCCAGGAGCGCTTCCCTGGCCTCGGGGTCGGTGCCCGAGCGCTTCACGAGTTCCTGGTAGTCGCTCCCGCTCCGCATCTGGATGTTCGAGCGCGCGAGGTAGTCAGTGAACGTCTCCTGGTTGCGCTCGTACCGCTCGCGTTCCTCTGGCGTGAGCGACACCTCGACGCGCTTGACGTCGTACGGCGCCAGGTACTCGCCTGCGAGGTCGTCCACGCTCAGGCGGTGAACGAGCGGGCCGACGAGGTCCGCGACCACCTCGTGCGCGTCGTCCGGGCGCTCGAACGTCGCCGTCAACCCGAGGCGCGCCGGTGCGGCGAGCAATCGCGCGACGTCGCGGTACCCCTCGCCACCGAGGTGATGCACCTCGTCGAACACCACGAGCCCGAACCGGTCGCCGACGTCGCCGGCCTTGAGGTACGCCGAATCGTACGTCGACACCGTGATCGGTTCGAACCGTTGCTCGCCACCGCCGAACTGGCCGATCGGGACGTCGAACTCCCGCGCCAACTCCGTCCGCCACTGCTCCAGGAGGTCGATCGTCGGGACGACCACGAGCGTCGGCGTCGACAACGACTCCATCGCGCCGAGCGCCACCACCGTCTTCCCGCTCCCGGTCGGCATCTCGAGGTTCCCGCGTCGGTCCGCGGACGACCACGCGTCCAGTGCCTCGCGCTGGTACTCGCGGAGTTCGTACGTCGACTCGAGCGACTCGACCGGATCGAGGTCGAGGACCGCGTCCTCCACCGCGACGCCCGCGTCCGCGAGCGCGTCGACGACGGCCGCGTACCGGAACGCCGGGACGCGGACGCCGCCGCTACGCGAGTCCACCTCGGCGTCCGGAACCGCCTCGTGGACCACGTCGGGGACGTCGCCGTCGAGGCGAACCGTGCCGTCCTCGAATCGGAGGGTCACCGTCACGCCAACACGTCCGGTCGCGCGACCCATAAGCCAGTCGCTCGTCGCCAACACGACCGCACCGGTGTGGCGGTGGTCGCAGACGTTCCCGTCGACCGCGAGGAGGTGACGCGTACCTGAATCCTTTTATTCGACGGGGGGTTTTGTACCACCCATGAGCGAAGACGAGGGCTCGAACGCCACCGCCGATACCGAGACGGCCGACGACTCGCCGGCCGACGGCGGGGCGTCGTCGGACCAGTCGACGGACGCCGAACGGGCCGACGGCGAGTCGGTAGACACCGAAGACGAATCGACAGACGAGGGGCTAGCGGACGTCCAGGACGACCCCTTCGAGCAGGCCGACCCAGTCGACGTCGAGGACGCCGACGACGGGGCCGATGACGGTGCGAGCACCGACGCCGCGGCCAGTGGCGATGCGAGCGCCACCGACGCCGCCGATGACGGTTCGACCGTCGAGGGCGGAACGACGGTCGAGGACGGAACTGCCGGCGCCGCCGGGGAAGATGGCGGGTCGCCCGTGAGCCAGGACATCGTCGAGCGCGTCGCGGAATACGACGACGACGCCGCCGCGGAAGTCCGAGCACTCGTCGAGCGAGCGTTCGAACTCAAGGGCCGGGCCGAGGAGGTCCCGGAACTCGAGGAGCGCGTCGAAGAACTCGAAGATAGCGTCGAGGCACTCGAGGAGGAACGCGACGACCTCAAGTCCAAACTCGCGCGCAAGCAAGCGGACTTCAAGAACTACAAGGAACGCCAGAAGCGCAAACAAGAGCAGATCAAGGATCGTGCGACCGAGGACCTCGTCGAACGACTCGTGGACGTTCGGGACAACCTGAAGCGCGCACTCGACCAGGACGTCGACGACGAGGAGAGCATCCGTGGCGGCGTCGAGATGACGCTCAAGGAGTTCGACCGCATCCTCGCCGACGAGAACGTCGAAGAGATCGCGCCCGAGGAGGGCGAAGACGTCGACCCGCAACGCCACGAAGTGATGGTGCGCGTCGACAGCGACTACCCGGAAGGCACCATCGCGGAACTGTTCAATCCCGGGTACGAGATGGCGGGGAAGGTCATCCAGGCGGCACAGGTCACGGTCAGCAACGGCGCGAACCACGACCCTGACGCGGACGCGCAGGACGAGGACGCGACCGCCGAGACCGACGGCTCGGGCGGCGACGATGCGCGCGACACCGACGCTGACGACGCCGACGCCGACGCGAACGACGACGAAGCGGTGCCACTCGGCGGGGAAGTCGACGACGGCGCTGGGGGCGACGCCGAGGAGGACGAGGCGAGCGACGAGGACATTAGTGCAGCCCTCGACGACGAGTAGTCTTCTCCGCTGCACTCGAAATTTAGACGGAAACCGTCGCCTGTACCGGTTGAAGCATTTTAATTCGTCCCTAGGTCGTGTAAAGCAAGTTTTAAAACGGTGAGCGAGTTATAGTAGTACAACATGGCGAGCAACAAGATTCTCGGTATCGACCTCGGTACCACAAACAGCGCGTTCGCGGTGATGGAAGGCGGCGACCCCGAAATTATCGTGAACAACGAGGGCGACCGAACGACCCCCAGCGTCGTCGCGTTCACCGAAGACGGGGAACGACTCGTCGGGAAACCCGCGAAGAACCAGGCGATCCAGAACCCCGAGCGCACGATCGCGTCCATCAAGCGCCACATGGGCGAAGAGGAGTACACGATCGACATCGACGACGAGGAGTACTCGCCCGAGCAGATCTCGGCGATGACCCTCCAGAAGATCAAGCGCGACGCCGAGGACTACCTCGGCGACGACGTCGAGAAGGCGGTCATTACCGTGCCCGCGTACTTCAGCGACCGACAGCGGCAGGCGACGAAGGACGCCGGTGAGATCGCCGGGTTCGACGTCGAGCGCATCATCAACGAGCCGACCGCGGCCGCGATGGCGTACGGCCTCGACGACGACTCCGACCAGACCGTCCTCGTGTACGACCTCGGTGGCGGGACGTTCGACGTCTCCATCCTCGACCTCGGTGGGGGCGTGTACGAGGTCGTCGCGACGAACGGGGACAACGACCTCGGTGGCGACGACTGGGATCACGCGATCATCGACTGGCTCGCCGACGAGTTCGAGAGCGAGCACGGGATCGACCTGCGCGACGACCGGCAGGCACTCCAGCGCCTCAAAGACGCCGCGGAGGAGGCGAAGATCGAACTCAGTAGCCGGAAGGAGACGGAGATCAATCTGCCGTTCATCACGGCGACCGACGACGGCCCCATCCACCTCGAGGAGAGCCTGACGCGAGCGAAGTTCGAGTCGCTGAGCGCTGACCTCATCCAGCGAACCGAAGGGCCGACCGAGCAGGCGCTCGAGGACGCCGGCTACAGCAAGGAGGAGATCGACGACGTCATCCTCGTCGGTGGGTCGACGCGGATGCCGCAGGTCAAGGAGCAGGTCGAGGAGATGCTCGACATCGAGCCGAAGGGGAACGTCAACCCGGACGAGGCCGTCGCACTCGGTGCGGCGATCCAGGGTGGCGTGCTCGGCGGCGAGGTCGACGACATCGTCCTACTCGACGTGACGCCGCTCAGCCTCGGTATCGAGGTGAAGGGTGGGCTCTTCGAGCGTCTCATCGAGAAGAACACGACGATTCCGACCGAGGAGTCGAAGATCTTCACGACGGCGGCGGACAACCAGACGACGGTGCAGGTTCGCGTGTTCCAGGGCGAGCGCGAGATCGCGGAGGAGAACGAGATGCTCGGCGAGTTCCACCTGACGGGGATTCCGCCGGCGCCCGCTGGCACGCCCCAGATCGAGGTGGCGTTCAGTATCGACGAGAACGGTATCGTGAACGTCACCGCGGAGGACAAGGGGAGCGGGAACAAGGAGGACATCACCATCGAGGGTGGTGCTGGCCTGAGCGACGCGGAGATCGACCAGATGCAGGAGGAGGCGAAGGAGCACGCCGAGGAGGACAAGCTCCGCCGCGAGCGCATCGAAGCGCGTAACAACGCGGAGGCGACGCTCCAGCGTGCGGAGAAGCTCCTCGACGAGAACGAGGAGGAACTCGACGACCCGCTCATCGGCGACATCGAGGCGCAGATGGACGAGCTCGAAGCGGTCCTCGACGACGACGAGGCCGACAAGGAAGAGATCGAGGACGCCTCGAAGGCGCTCTCGGACGAGCTTCAGGAGATCGGCAAGCAGATGTACGAGGGTGCGGCCCAGGGCGGCCCCGAGGGCGGCATGGGCGGCGGCATGGGCGACGTCGGCGGTGACGGTGCGGCCGGTGCCGACGCCGAAGGCGAGGACGAGGAGTTCGTCGACGCCGACTTCGAGGACGTGGATGACGAGGAAGAAGAGGTCTGACCTCGGTTCTCGATAGCTGACTGACTGCGGTTTTTTGTGGTTCTTCGTCCGATGGTTCGTGAGCGGTAGCTGGTTCCTGTGGGTTCGCGTGGGTGTCGAGTCGAACCCGTTCTGTTCAAGTGTCCGAGTCGTATAGAGTGTCGTAACGAGATGACGGAGGACTTCTACGACGCGCTCGGTGTGGACCGGGATGCGTCCGAGGACGAGATCAAGCAGGCCTACCGGAAGAAGGCCGCGGAGTATCATCCGGACGTATCCGACGCTGAGGACGCCGAGGAGCGGTTCAAGAAGGTACAGAAGGCCAAGGAAGTGTTGACGGACGAGGAGAAGCGCCAGGCGTACGACCGGATGGGCCACGACCGGTTCGAGCAGGCGGAGAAGCGCGGTGGGTTCGATGGACCTGGTGGGGCTGGTGGTGCGGGTGGCGCTGGTGGACCGTTCGGTGGTGCTGGTGGTGCTGGTGGGCCGTTCGGTGGTGCCGGCGGTGGTGGTGGCATCAACGACATCTTCGAGCAGTTCTTCGGTGGTGGCGGTCAGGGCGGCCAGCGCGGGCCGCGTCCGGGCCGGGACCTCCGGATGGAGCTCGACCTCGACCTGGAGGAGTCCTTCGAGGGCGTGACGAAGGAGATATCGATCACGCGGCCGTCGCGGTGTGACGTCTGCGAGGGCGAAGGGCATCCGCCGGAGGCGGAGGCGGAGACGTGCTCGGAGTGCAACGGCCAGGGTCGGGTGACGCGCGTCCAGCAGACGCCGTTCGGTCGGATGCAACAGACCGGGGAGTGCCCGCGCTGCGACGGCGCTGGCGAGATCTACGACGAGACGTGCGGCGAGTGCCGTGGCGACGGTATCGTTCGCGAGGACGTGACGATGCGCGTCGACATCCCCGCGGGGATCAAGACCGGGCAGACGATCCGGCGCGAGGGCGAGGGCGCCCCCGGTGAACCGGGGGCGCGGAACGGCGACCTCCTCATCGACGTTCGGGTTCGCGACCACGACGAGTTCGAGCGCGACGGCGACGACCTCTACTATCGCCTCCCGGTCTCGTTCCCGCAGGCGACGTTCGGGGACGAGGTGACCGTGGACGTGTTCGGCGAGGACGTCGAGGTGGAGGTTCCGGCGGGCACGCAGAGCGGCGAGCAGTTCCGCGTGCGCGGGTCGGGGATGCCGCGCACGCATCGTCGAGGCCGCGGGAGCCTCGTCGTGCAAGTGCAGGTCGTCACGCCCGAACCGTCGGAGTTGAACGACGAGCAGAAGGAGGCGCTGGAGGAGTTCGCCGAAGCCGGAGGCGAGGAGATCGAACTCGCCGAAGGCTTCTGGCAGAAGATCAAGAACACGTTCTGACGCGGTCGTCCGCGGTCAGTTCTCGGCATCAGCGGTCAGTTCTCGGCTTCCGATTGTCGTCCGCGTTCCTCGTTCCCGGAGACCGGGCGGCGGTCGTCGTCGGTCACGTCCGTTTCGGGCGGGCGAGTCGACCCTGCGGTGTCCGGCGCGGAACCGTCGGGTCTTTCTTGTCGTCGCCCGAACGCTCGCGCATGGAGACGCTCGTCGACCTCGTCGCGCGGTCGCGTCGTTCGGACGCGCCGGCCGTTCGTGCGCCAGCAGCCGGCCAGTTCTTCGACTACGACCGGTTCTGTACGTCGGCCTGGAAGACGGCGAACTTCCTGCGCGCCCGGGGTGTCCGGGAACGGTCGACCGTCGGCATCGATGGAAGCGCGTGCGGCGAACCGCTGCTCGCGTTCTTCGGTGCGACGTTGCTCGGCGCGAGGGCGTACGTCGGTGCGCCGGCGGACGTGGACGCTCGCGCGGTCGTCGCACACGTCGACGCCATCGACGAGTACGACCTGGAGGCGGGTACGCAACGCATCGCGTTCGGCGGCGAGCCGGACGCGGCGGACGTCTACTACTTCGAGCGGGACGTCTGGAGCGAGAACCCGACGATGCCGCCGGAAGCGGAGAGCCGGATGCCGGTGAACGTCGCGCTCGTCACGGGCGTGGCGGCGCGGACGCACGGCGAACTGCTCGACGTTGCCGAGGATGTCGTCGACCGTCTGTCGCTCACCGCGGACGCGGAGGTGGCGGTGCGTGCACCGCTCGCGGACCCGCGTGCGCTCGCTGGCGGCGTGCTCGCCCCGCTGTCCGTCGGCGGAACCGTCGTCTTCCCGGACGACGACACCACGGCCGACGTCGCAGTCTGCGCGCCCGACACCGACGCGCCGGAGGAACGCACGCTCGGCGTCCAGTCAGTCGAGTTCTGAACGCCAGCGGAGAACGGATTCGGAGAGTGGTTCATCCACCGAGGTGCGACGTCGTCACTCGTACGTGAGGGTCATGCCGCCGTCGAAGAGCAGGTCGCCGCCGTTGAGGTGTTCGGCGTGCTTCGAGAACCCGAACGCGAAGAGGTTCGCGACGTCGACCGGTTCCATCATCTCCTTCACGCGGGACTGCCCGAGCATGACGTCGTCGATGACCTCGTCGACGGAGATGCCCCGCTGGTCGGCCGTGTCCGGGATCTGGTCCGTGACGAGCGGCGTCTTCACGTAGCCGGTGCTGATGGAGAACGACCGGAGGCCGTTGCCGCCTTCAGCCGCGATGGACTGTGTGAGTCCACGGAGTCCGAACTTCGAGACGTTGTACCCGACCTTGTCGGCGGTGACGTAGTGCCCGTGGACCGACGCCATGTTCCCGACGGCGCCGACCCCGTCGTCGGTGTCGCGGATGTGCGGGATCGTGCGCTTCGCGAGTGCGATGGGTGCACGGAGCATGACGTCGTGCATCTGGTCGTACGTCTCCATCGGGAAGTCCTCGACGGCGTCGATGTGCTGGATGCCGGCGACGTTCGCGAGGTACCGGACGGTACCGTGGTCGGCGGCGTCCGCGACGATGCGCTCGAGGTCGGGGTCGTCGGTGAGGTCGGCGACCGTGGTCTCGAGTCCGCTTGCGACGTCGAGTGCGTCGGCTTTCGCGCTCGTCTCGTCGAGTCCGTCGGCGTCGACGTCGGTGGCGAGTACTGTCAGTCCGTTCGTTGCCATGGCGAGCGCGGTCGCCTGGCCGATGCCGGAGCCGGCACCCGTGACGATGCAGACGTTCTCGGGCGAGAAGTGCGGGTCGTCGACGAACAGCAGGTCGTCGTCGGTGATATCCTCGACCGTCAACCGGTCGTGCGTGGAAGTGTCTTGCATTCGTGTGAACGTGCTTCCCCAACGGTGGAAAAACGGGAGGTTGACATGTATACCAGCGACTGACGCTCCCCCAACACGTCAACCGGGCGAATTCGTTTGTTTCGGGCACTGGTGCGGTCGAACCTGCAAAAGTAATAAACGTGTCCCGGGCGTCGATTTGGTAAATGATATCACTCCAGATGGACATGGTCCAGTACGACTGTCCGTACATCGATACGACGGTCGAGAACGACGTGTCCTTCTACACTCGTCAGTGGGACTTCAACCACGAACGAGAGGAACTGGAGACGCGGATCGTGGTCGACGGCGACGACCGAGGTGCAGTCGACAACGGACTCGACACGCTCGCAGACCACCCCAACATGTGCGGGTACGACCTCCTTCGGCGCGAGGGCGACATCGCGCTCATCCGGTCGCGGATCGGGCAGACCGACGCGATGGAGGTCATCCGAGACCGCGACGGCTACATCACGGGGCCCTTCGAGATCGACGACGGAAGCGAGGTCTGGAACGTCGGGTTCGATCGCGAGGACGTCGCCGAAGGCGCACTCTCCGCACTCGAACGGAACAACGACTTCACCGTCGAATCCCGCGAATCCATGGCGCTCGAGGACTACTACGACCTGATGCGGAACGTCGACCCCGCGATCACGCTACTCGACGGCTGTCGCGAACTCTCCACGACCGAACGCGAGACGCTCCAGACCGCAGTCTCGGAGGGGTACTTCACGACGCCGCGGGACGCGACGCTCTCGACGCTCGCGGAGACGTTCGACGTCTCGAAGATGGCCGTGTCGAAGAACCTCCGCAGGGGCGAACGGAAACTCCTCGGTCGCGTGATGGACGCGATGGACGACATCGACGTCGAAGAATGAGGCAGGAGACGAACGCGGCCGAGGCCGTCACTCGGTGCCGCTCCCCTGCATCAACCGCTGGATCTGCTCCTTCTCGACGATCTCTCCTGGGTCGCCGCTGTCGACGACCTCGCCGCGTTCGATGACGTAGAGCTTGTCGACGACCTCGGGCACGTGCGTGACGTTCGATTCCGCGATCAACACCGCGATCCCCTGGTCGTTGATGTCCGAGATGTACCCCTTGAGGCGCTCGACGATAATCGGCGCGAGCCCTTCGAGGGGTTCGTCGAGGATGAGGAGGTCGGGCTTGAGCGCGAGTGCCCGCCCGATGGCGACCATCTTCGCCTGCCCGCCACTCAGGTTCTCCACGAGCGCGTCGCGGCGGTCGTCGAGTTCGTCCAGGAGGTCGAATACCTCCTCGACGACGGCGTCCTCGTCCGTGATGCCGCGCGCGTCACCGGCAGTCCAGATCGGGAGTCGGAAGTTCTCCTCGATGGACATCCCAGTGAACAGCTTGCGGTCCTCGGGCTGGTAGCCGATGCCGCGCTTCGGGACGAGTTCCGGCCGGAGCTCGGTGAGTTCCTCGCCCTTGAACCGGACGGAGCCGTCGAGGACGTCCGCCAGCCCCATGATGCCACGGAACGTCGTCGTCTTCCCCGCACCGTTCCGGCCGACGAGACCTATCGCTTCGCCAGCCTCGACGTCGATGTCGACGCCATCAGTCACCTGGAATCCAGCGACGCTCGCGTCGAGTCCGCGGACGCTGAGGAGCGGGTCGTCGCTCATCCGCTCACCCCCAGGAGGACGCGACGAAGTTCGTCGTCCGTCTCGAGGATCGACGGGCCGCCCTCGCCGAGGACGCTCCCCTGATGGAGCGCGATGACGCGGTCGGCGTGCGTGCTCACGATATCCATGTCGTGCTCGATCGCGACGGTCGTCACGCCCTCGGCCTTGCTCACGTTCACGATCGTCTCCATGACGTAGTCCGTCTCCTGTGCGGAGACGCCAGACGTCGGTTCGTCGAGCAGGAGGACGTCCGGGTCGAGACCGAACGACATCGCGACGTCGAGTAGCTTCCGGTCGCCGTGGGGTAACTTGTCGGCGACGACGTGCTGTTGGTCGTCGAGCCGGAAGCGCTCGAGGAGGTCGTCGACGATCGCCTCGACGCCCTCGTGTTCGTCACTGAAACTGAACGCGCTTCCCAGCAAGTCCTGTTCGGCGAGCACCGCCGTCCGCATGTTCTCCCGGACCGTCATCTCCTCGAAGACGTGGACGACCTGGAAGCTCCGGACGACCCCGGCCTTCACGCGGTCCTCCGGGGCCATGTCCGTGATGTCGACCGTGGTCTCCTCGCCGTCGTCGTCGGTTCGACGGAGGACGACGCTCCCGTCGTCGGGTTCCAGCAACCCGGTGAGGAGGTTGACGAGCGTGGTCTTGCCGGCGCCGTTCGGGCCGACGATGAACACCATCTCGCCGGGCTCGCGCCCGAATTCGACGTCGACGTCGTCCGTTGCGACCAGCTTCCCGAATGACTTCCGTAGGTTTCGTGCTTCTAGCATCTATCGTACCCCGAAGACGAGTATCCACAGGTTCTGCTTCGCTCGCGCGAGCGCGGCGGTCGTGGCGACGACCGCGTTCTCGACCCAGTCGCCGACGACGGTCGGGTCGTCGACGAACGCGCTTGCGCGCTGCCGGAGGCCGCTCCCGGACTGGAGCGACCCGACGATGCCACGCGGGAAGCCGAACACGAGCAGTATCAACACGACGCCGGTGAGTGCGTCGAAGTAGCTCGTGAAGTCCCGACCGACGTCCTGGAGGAACACGAGGACGACGCCGCCGACGAGCGGGCCGACGAGCGTCCCGAACCCACCGAGGATCGCCATGAAGAGGATCTCGCCCGACCGCAGGAAGTACAGCGTCGACTCCGGGCGGACGTGCTGCTGGACGAGACCGTACATGCCGCCGGCGACGCCGCCGTAGACGCCCGAGAGGACGAACGCCGCCAGGACGTACTTGCGGACGGGAATCCCGATGAACTGAGCGCGCGTCCGGTCCTGCCCGATGGCGTCCAGGGCCTTCCCGAACGGCGAGTTCACGATCCGCCACATCACGAACAGCGCGACGACGACGACGAGCACCGTCAAGTAGTAGACGACGACGCTGTAGACGTCCGCTCCGAATTCGGCGCCGAACAACGTCGCTCGGTTCGCCTCGCCGGGTCTGACCGAGAGTCCGTCGCTGCCGCCGAGGACGCTCTGGCCGTTCGCGATCGCGTACAGGAGTTGCCCGAACGCGAGCGTCAACAGCGAGAAGTACAGGCCCGTGTGTCTCAGCGACAGGAACCCGATGACGCCCGCCATCAGCGTCCCGAGCAGTGTCGCCGCCGCGAGCAACAACACCATGCTCGTCACGTCGAAGTGCGTCGCGAGCACCGCCGCGGTGTACGCGCCGGTCCCGAAGAACGCCGCGTGCCCGAAGGACACGAGCTTCGTGTGCCGGAGCAGGACGTTCAGGCCGACTGCGGCGAGCCCGAACAGGACGCCCTGGTGGAGCACGCGCTGCTGGATGCCCGGCGAGAGCGACGCGATGTCGGGGATGGCGACGAACAGCACGAACAGCGCCAGCCAGCCGACGAGTCGGAGTGGCGTCAGCACCATCCCGCGGGTAACGCGGAGGTACCGGTCGCCGTCCTGGGTCCTCGTCGCCGGGACGTAGCTGGCGCGCCCCCAGTCCTCGAGCGACCGGCGGGTCGCGTCGGTCGCTTCCGTTTCTTCAGTCGCTTCGTCCTCGCTCATGCCGTCTCACCCCACGTCCCGAACAGCCCGTTCGGTTTCACGAGCAGGATGAGCGCCATGATGGCGAACGGCGCGGCGATCTCCGCCGGCGGGTACTGCCAGACCGCCCATCGACTGAGGAGGCCGACGATCATCGCACCGACGAACGCGCCCCGGAGACTCCCGAGGCCGCCGATGACGATGACGACGAACGACAGCACGAGCGGGTTCGCCCCCATCTCGAGGGTCGCCTGGCTCTGCGGGAGCGCCATCGCGCCGGCGAACCCGGCAAAGAACGCACCCATCGCGAACACGAGCGTGAACGTCCGGTCGGTGCTCACGCCGATCGCGGTCGCCATCTCGCGGTCGATCGCGGTCGCCCTGATGATTCGACCCGTCTTCGTCCGGTTGAAGAAGTAGAACAGGCCGAGGACGACGGTCGCGCCGACGACGATGATGACGATCTTGAACGTCGGGAAGTTCAGGCCGACGAACTCCGCGGCCGGGATCGCGTTGATACCGCTATAGATCTCCGACGCGCGGACGGAACGGACCCCCCAGATGAACTTGTTCACGTCCTTGAGGACCAGGAGGAGGCCGAACGTGAGCACGAGCTGGTAGACCTCGTTCCGCTCGTAGAGTGGCCTGAGGAACAGCGATTCGAGGGCGATACCGAGTGGAATCAGCACCGCGGCCGCGACCACTGCCGCGATGAGCGCCACCACGAGGAAGACGGCGAGCCCGGCGACTCCCTCGGGACTCGCGAGTATTCCGGTGACGTACCCGAACACGGAGGAGGCGACGTACGCCCCGACGGCGTACAGCTCGCCGTGCGCGAGGTTCAGGACGTCCAGTATCCCCAGGATGATCGTGAGTCCGGAGGCTATCAGGAACAGGATGAACCCGTACTGTAGCCCGTTGAGCGTGTGCGTCGCGAAGTTCGCTACGTCGACGACCATGATCCCTCGGGCGTCCGCGTCGGTGTCGGATGCATCGATGCCATGAGTGGTCGTGGCGTCACCAGCTGTTGACCCACTCCTCGGCGTCCGTGCCGATGGGTGGTGCGACCTCCTGGGGCGTGAAGACGTTCACGTCCTCGAGGACGGCCGAGTCGGCGTCGTCGTCCCACTCCAGACGCCCGGAGTAGGCGTTGGACTTGCCCTGGTGGTCCGACCCCATGACGTGGTAGCCCGCGGGCGTGTGGAAACCGTGATCCTCGAGTGACCGCGCGATCTGCTCCTGGGACGGCCACCCGCCGGTGAGGTCGACGGCTTTCTCCGTCGCGGTCGCCCACGCGGTCACCGCGCCGTACCCGCTCATGAAGTGCGCGGTCGGGACGATGTCGTACTGGTCCCGAGCTTCCTGGGACAGGTCCGCGTTCGGACTCCAGCGGTTGCCGCTCGGGAAGTCCCAGTACCAGTTCCGGCTCCCGGAGAACGCCTGCGCTTGCTCGACGACGTCCTGGCTCAGTTCGTCGACGGCGCTGTAGAGGATGGAACCGACGAGCTGGGTGTTGTCGAACATGTCGTTCGCGGCGGCCTGGTTCATGAGCGTCGTCACGTCGCCGCCCCAGACGCTGGTGAACGTCACGTCGGGTTCGCCGTTGTTCACCTCGGTGATGTGCGTGGACATGTCGTCCGCGAGGAGATCCGGGAACCCCTCGTGGACGATCTCGACGTCCCCGACGAGCTGCTGGATGGCGAGCTTGAAGAACTTCCACTCGTCCTGCCCGAAGGAATAGTTCGGGTTGATGCCCGCGATGCTGTCGATGTTGTCCGCGCCGATCCGCGACACGGCCTCGCGTGCGGCGGTCACGCACTCCATCACGTCGTAGTTCTGGAAGCGGAACGAGTACGTCGGATCCGGGACCGTGTCCTCGTATAGCGTCGTGACGGTGCCGTCGGTCCCGACGTTCACGACGCCCTGGGACTCGACCTCGGGGGCGAGCGCGGCGTGCCCGCCACTGGAGATCGGGCCGAACGTCACGTCCTTGCCTTGGTCGACGAACTGCGTGTAGTTCTCGACGGCGGCGTCGGCCTCGTGGGCGACGTCGAGTTCCATCTGGCGCCCGGCGATACCGCCGGCGTCGTTGATGCGCTGGATGGCGATCTCCGCTCCGTACTGGGCCTGGAGACCGAGTACGGCCGCTGGCCCTTCGGTGAACGTCTGGAGCCCGGCCTGTATCGGTTCGTCGGGGACGTCGGCGTCGCCGTTTGCGGGGCCCTCGTCGTCGCCATCGAGCAGGGTGCTACAGCCCGCGAGCGCGGCCGCGAGAGCTGTTCCACCGACCGCACCAAGCATCGTTCGTCGGTCGATTCCACCGTCAGCGTCCGAGTTGTGTCGTCTCATCGTATCTGTCACGCCGTGAACGACCGCCAGCACAGCACTGTGCCAACGATACCCACGGTCCTGGTACGAACGTAGAGAGGGATAGGAGAATAACCGCGTGTTTACACGTCAACCCGCAGGGCAAGACGACGACCGGGTTCGGCGACGAGAACGCACCACCACGGCCGTCCTCAGCGTGCGTTCTCGATCTCGTCGAGCGCCGCCGGGTTCTCGATACTACTCATGTCGCCGAGTTCCTCGCCGCGGTAGACGCCCTCGATGGCGCGCCGGATGATCTTCCCGCTCTGGGTCTTCGGGAACTCGTCCACGAACAGGACCTCCCGAGGTCGGAACGGCTTCCCGAGTTCCTCGCCGACGACCGCACGGAGTTCCTCCCGGAGGTCGTCCGTCTCGTCGAACCCCTCCTCGAGGACCACGTACGTGACGACGGCGGTCCCGGTCGTGTCGTCGGGTGCACCGACGGCCGCCGCCTGGTTGACGCCGTCGTGCTCCATGAGCGCGCCCTCGACCTCCGCGGGCCCGACCTTCCGCCCGGCCACGTTCAGCGCGTCGTCCGCACGCCCGTGCAGGAACCAGAACCCGTCCTCGTCCATCTGCGCCCAGTCGCCGTGATCCCAGAGGTCGTCCCACGACGACCAGTACTCGTCGAGGTAGCGTTCGTCGCCACTCCAGAGGCTCTTGGTCATGCTCGGACACGAATCCCGGGCGACGAGGAACCCGCGCTCGTGCGAGTCCTTGATCGACTCGCCGTTCTGGTCGACGACGTCGATGTCCATCCCGAGGCCAGGGCCGCCGAGCGTACACGGCTTCAGGTCGTTGATCGGCATCGGCATCAGGAAACACCCACAGATCTCCGTCCCGCCCGAGATGTTGATGATGGGTGCATCGCCGCCACCGACCTCGTCGAGGAACCACTGCCAGCTCTCTGGGTCCCACGGCTCCCCCGTCGACCCGAGGATGCGAAGACTCGACAGGTCGTGCTTGTCGACCCACTCGTCCCCGTGCTTCCGGAGCGCACGGATCGCAGTCGGCGAGATACCGAACTGCGTGAGCGAATGCCGGTCGATCATCTCCCAGAACCGGTCGGGGTCGGGGTAGTCGGGTGCGCCCTCGTACATGAACATCGTGTTCCCGAACGTGTGATTCCCGATGAGCGTCCACGGCCCCATCATCCATCCGATGTCGCTCACCCAGAAGAAGCGGTCGCTCGGCTTGAGGTCGAACCCGAAGTACAGCTCCTTCGCGCACTGCATCTGGACGCCAGCGTGCGTGTGGACGATGCCCTTGGGCTTCCCCGTCGTCCCAGAGGAGTACAGGAGCATGCACTCCTGGTCGCTGTCCAGGGACTTCGAGTCGTACTCGTCGGAGCACGTCTCGACGGCGTCGCCCCACGACTCGTCTCGACGCGTCCACGAGATGGTCTCCTCGTCGCTGTCGACGTGACCCAGGCGGTCGTAGACGACCGTGTGCTCGACGTACCCCGCCTCGTCGATCGCCTCGTCAGCGCTCTCCTTAAGCCGGACCTCGCCACCGCGGCGGTAGAACCCGTCACCCGTGAACAGCACCGAGCACTCCGAATCCGCGATGCGCGTCGCCGTCGCGTCCACGCCGAACCCCGAGAAGATCGGGACCGCGATCGCACCGACCTTGAAACACCCATAGAGGATGCTCGTCACCTCCGGCACCATCGGCATGTACAGCCCCACCGTGTCGCCCGTTCCGACGCCGATGGACTCCAGGTAGTTCGCCACCTGGTTCGACTGCCGATGGAGTTCGTGGTACGTCACCTCGCGGACGTCACCGGGTTCGCCCTCCCAGATCGTCGCGACCTTGTTCCGTCGCTCCGCGTCCGGCGCCGCCCACCGGTCGACGACGTTGTGCGCGAGATTCAGCTCCCCACCCGGATACCAGTCCGTGAACTGCGGGCCCTCCGCGTTATCTCGGACCGTGTCGTAGTCCTCGTAGAACTCGACGCCGAGGTAGGAAACGAGTTCGTCCCAGAACCAGTCGACGCCGCTCGCCTCGACGCCATCGAGGTCCGTCGTCGTCCGCTCGACGAGTTCGTCGTAGTCGTCGATCCCGTACGCCTGCATGAACTCGTATACGTTCGTCGACTCGACGAACGACCGGTCGGGCTCGAACGCGACCTCCGAAACGTCTTCGAGGGATTCCATCTCGTTTCGCAAATATTTCACCTACGACAAAGAAGTTTCTCTACGAAGAGGGTGACAGCACGTCGACCTCGTTGAAAGCGCCGACAGCCAGCGGTCAGTTGTCGTCCTCGCGCCACTTGTGCTCGCACTCGGTGCAGATGAAGAACCGCGTCTCGGACTCGTCAGCCGCCCGGATCTGTTGCATGTAGTAGAACGCGCGGTCGTTGTCGCACTTCTCGCAGTGCGCGGTCGTCTGCGGCAGTCCCTTGTCCTCGGCTTCGGTGACGTCGACGACCTCCGAGGTCTCCTGGCCTTCCGTCGTCACCATCTGTGCCTCCTTGTTCTCGTCGCGGAGCTCTTCGTGCCCACAGCTCCCACACACCCAGTGGTCGTCCTCCGTCTTCATCATCGAACCGCATTCGTCACAGAACTTCATCGTTGTTGCCCCAGCTACGGTCGTCCATCCTTTAAACGACCCGCTTCCGCGCTCCCGGTCACTTCAGGGGGACGCGCTGTGCGAGCTGTTCGAGTTCCTCGCAGATGTCCCCCGGCTCGTGGAACGCGTCGCTATCTGTCTCGGAGACGAGCACGCCCAGGTTCGCCTCCCTCCCGTCCTCGAACGTGACGACGACGTCGGCGAGCTCCGCCGCCACGTCGTCGCGCAAGACGGGATACGAGAAGTCCACGAGCGCCGACTCGACGTGCTCGTACGCAAGCGTTCGCCCCATGACAACAAACCACGAGAGCATGGTCCTTAGAGGCATCGCCAGGGGAGCCACCCAGCCCCAGCACCAGGGAAGCCACCTGGTCCCGCAGGTCCGTCGACTCCAGAAGCGGGAAATACGGGCCGGGCGTACCCCGACGTAATGACGCTCTCTGAGGAAGCACGCAGTCGGCTGGCCGACATCGTCGAGCTACAGCCGACGAAGAACGGCGAGCTACAGGACCGCTGGGAGATGGAGAGCGGGAGCGACGTCCACCAGTACCTCGAGAACGAACTGAGCGACTACTACTATCGCGACGACGACAGCCTCATCCGCGCGACCGCGGACGCCGCCGACCTCGTCGACGTCGCTCCCGGCGTCGAGTCGACCGACGGCACCACGACCGCGGTGCGCGTCCCGCGCCTCCAGGCGCAGATCGTCGACGTCGTCCCGCCCGCCGACGAAGACGGGATGAGCGTCGTCGCCGTCCTGCACGCACTCGAGGACGCACACGACGTCGACCTATCGACGGACGACGTCCGCGACGGCCTCCAGGCGCTCAAACGCAAGGGCGTCGTCGAAGTGGTCTACACGACCGTCCCGACGTTCAAACTCGCGGTCGACCGGGACGAACTCGACGTCGCCATCTCCAACGGCTGAGCTCGCAGTCACAATCTCCGACGGCTGAGCTCGCAGAAACAACTCACTCCTCCGGCGTCGGTCGCTGCCGCTCCCGTCGACGGTCGAGGACGCGTTCGACGCCGCGGCCGGGGCCGCCCTCGATGGGCCACCCGCGCTGGCGCCACGCCGGCGGCTCCGGCTCGAACTCGCCACAGGAACTCCCGCACTCCGCGCTCGTCTGACATCGCTCCTTCGCACCGCACCACGGGACGAGCGCATCGCCTGCGCTCGCCAGCTCGAAGTGCCGGCAGTCCGAGCGCATCGCGTCGACGTACGACCGCCAGCCGCGCTCGTACGCTCGCTCCGCGAGCGCCAGGCGCTTCTCGTACTTCTCGTCCACGGACATGTACTCGAATCGTCCAGCCGAGGCGTCGAACCCGCCACTATCCGGGTTCTCCTCGATGCACGTCCCCGGGTCGTCGACCGCGAGCGACCGCGGATGCCACGCCACCTCCGCGGTCGTCCGCTCGACGTCGGTACCGACCGCGTCCGAGACGAGGAGGATGCCCGCCTCGACCGGCATGTCCTCCAAGAGGATGCGTTCGGCGCCGTCCTCCGTTGCCCGCGTCGCGACCCACGCCTCGTCCGCGAGCCCGAGCGCGACGTCGCGCTCGAGTTGGTCCGCGAGCACGTTCGCCGCGTTCCTGTCGAGGTCGGGCTTGTTCTCGATCGCGACGATGCGACGCACCCAGTCGGGGTACGGACCGATGCGTCGGATCTCGATGCGGCCGCCGCGCTTGCGGTGCTCGAGCGCGCCACGTGCCGAAAGTACGTGGATGGCGTCGCGGACGTACCGCCACGGATACCCCGGGTCCGGGAGCACGTCCCGGTAGTAGCCCCAGTCCGCGGGCGCGTTCCGGACGACGTGCAGGAGGTCGGAGTTCAACGCTTGCTCGCCGAACGCGCCCCGCGCCGCAAGCCCCGCGAGGTCGCACTCGATCACGACCGTATCCCAGCGGCGCGAACGCGTCCCCAGCTGGCGCGCGACGAGTACCGCGCTGTCGCGGTCGCGCCCCGGCGGCCACTCGCGCTCGACCCACCGACACACCGCCACCTCGAAGGCGAACTCTGCCTCGGCACCCGGAAGCGTCACGACCCCGACTGCGCTCCCGACCGTCGAATGGCTTTCGGTGCGAAGGAGCGCCCGATCGGTCGCGCCGCCAGCGACACTCGCGAACGCTTATCCCGGTCAGTGGCCGAAATCGAGTATGAGCAACTATACTCGCGAGACGTCCGAGACGCCACCGGAACGGAAAGACTGGGGGTTCGTCTTCGTCCTCTCCCTCGTCGCGCCAGGACTCGGCCACCTCGCAGGTGGCTGGCGGCGCCGCGGGAGCATCGTCCTCTCGCTCTGGCTCGTCCTCGCGCTCCTCACGCTCGTCGTGTGGCTGTTCGCGAGCGTCGTGACGTTCGGTATCTTCTTCGTCGTCGGACTGTTCGTCGTCCCGTTCCTACATCTCCTCGTCTCCATTCCGGTCGCGCTCGATGCGCGAGCACTCGCCAAGCAACACAACCGCGAACTCGACGGCCGCTGACCGTCCACTGATCGCTCGCTCGACCACACCAACATCGGTTTGGCCACGTACTGAGCAGTCGCTCGACGCCCCGGTTCGAGGCGGACGCGGCCGCTATATCTCGTCTTCCTGTTCGAGTTCGTTCAGGTACTCGTGGGCTCCCTCGAGGATCTCGCGCGGGCCGTCCTGCGTGACGGTGTTCACGGCCTGCTCGTAGTCGCGCCACTGGAGGTCGCGATGCTCGGTCGAGAGTTCCGCGCTCGCCTCGTAGGACTTCGCGATGAACAGGTGCACGGTCTTGTGGATGGTTTCGCCGCCAGCCTCGAAGACGTAATCGTAGTCCTCTCGGAATCCGTCGAGCAGTCGGAAGTCGTGGATACCGGCTTCCTCCTTCACCTCGCGGATCGCGGTCTGCTGTAGCTCTTCTTCGCCCTCGACGCCGCCCTTCGGGAACTCCCAGTCCCCGGGGCGGCTCTTGAGGAGAAGGTACTCGCGCTGGCCCCGCGTATCCCGGAAGAGGATGGCACCCGCGCTCGTAGCTTCGACTGTCATTGCCACTACGTAATTCACCCCGATTTAAGAGAATATCGGAGGGCGTTTCGTTGTCCTTTTGAGAGTAGCCGGTGAGAGAACGTATAGAATGAGCTTCGTTACACGCCTGACTCTGGAGAGCGGGGACCGGACTGCGCTCGATTCCGTCGTCGACGACATCCGGGACGCCGTCTCGCAGAAAGGCGCGGAGATGAAGGGCCCGCACTCGAACCCGCCGACGGAACTCCACGTCCCCCTGAAGAAGTCCGTCGCGGGCGAGGAGGCATTCGGGAACTGGCAGTACACGGTCTACCAGCGCAAGATCGAACTGGTTGGGCACGACGACCTCGCACGGTCGATCGCGGACTGGGACTTCCCCGCATCGGTCCACGTCGGCGTCGAGGTCGAGAACGTTCGCTCGCAGGGCCAGAAACCGCTCTGAAGCGCGCTCGAATCCGGTCTACTCCTCCCCTCTCCGCTGGTCGCGGCACGCAGACTCCGCGGTCGCTTAAGTACCCGGCGGGCCTTCGATCCGGTATGCCTCGAATCGACCGCGACCGACTGGTCGCACTGCGACGCGAGTTCCACAGACACCCGGAGCCGGCGTGGCGCGAGTTCTGGACGACCGCGCGGATCGTCGAGGAGCTGGAGGCGATCGGCGTCGACGAACTGTCCGTCGGGCGCGACGCACTCTCCGTAGACGACCGCATCGCCGTCCCCGACGCGGACGCGTTCGAAGAGTGGGCTGACCGGGCGCGAGACCGCGGCGTCCCCGAGGACGTCCTCGACGACATGATGGGCGGGTTCACGGGCTGCGTCGCCGTCGTCGAGTGCGGCGACGGCCCCACGGTCGGGTTGCGCGTCGACATCGACGGACTTCCCCAGACCGAGTCGACGGCGGACGCGCACCTGCCGGCGCGCGAGGGCTTCCGGTCCGAGACGAGTGCGATGCACGCCTGCGGGCACGACGGACACGCGACGCTCGGCCTCGGCGTCCTCGAAGCGATCCGCGATTCGTCGTTCTCGGGGACGCTGAAGGTGTTCTTCCAGCCCGCGGAGGAGGTCATCGGTGGCGGGAAACCGATGGCGGAGAGCGAGCACGTCGTAGACCTCGATTACCTGTACGCCGTTCACCTCGGCCTGAATCACCCGACGGGCGAGGTGGTCGCGGGTATCGACGGGTTCCTCGCGGTCGAGCACGCTGACGTCGAGTTCACGGGGAAGCCGGCGCACGCGGGCGACAAGCCCGAGGAGGGCCGGAACGCCGTGCAGGCGATGGCGGCCGCGACGCAGAACCTGTACGGAATCAGTCGGCACGCGGACGGCGCGACCCGAATCAACGTCGGCGTGGTCGAGGGGGGAACGGCGTCGAACATCGTCCCCGAGTACGCGTCGATGAAGGTGGAGGTTCGCGGGCACACGACCGAGTTGAAGGACTACATGCGCGAACGCGTCCGGGAGGTCGTCGCTGGCGCCGCCGAGATGCACGGGTGCGAGTCCGACGTCGAGATCGGTGGCGAGGCGCCGAGCGCGGTCAGCGACGACGCGCTCCGCGCGATCGTCCAAGACGTCGCGGGCGCGACCGCGGACGTGGACTCCGTCGTCGCGTCCGACGAACTCGGCGGGAGCGAGGACGCAACGTACCTCATGCAGGCCGTCCAGGACCAGGGCGGGCTCGCGTGCTACGTCTGCATCGGGACCGATCATCCGGGCGTCCATCACTCCGCGACGTTCGACGTCGACGAGGACTCGCTCCCCATCGGCGTCGACGTCCTCGTCGGCGCCATCGAGCGGACGAGCGACGCACGACCCTGACTGCACCCCATTACTACCCCCGGTAGGATATAGTAACGTTACAATTGATCGGTGACCGACCCGGACGGCCCCAACCAGATGCACACACCATAGATATGATTCGTCGATTTGATACACAAATTTTATTATATTTCGGTGCTTTCGTAGTGCCATGGCAACGTACAAGGAACGATCGACGGGGACGGCAGTCGCCGCCGTCAGTGGCTTCCTGACGGGGAGTTTCGTGCTCTCGATCGCTCTCCTGCAGTACCTCGTCGGTCTCGAGTTCGTCCCGGGGTCGCTACTGGCGGTCGCCGGGTACTTCCTCGCCGGCATGGTCCTCGTCGGCGTGTCCATGGGTGTGTTCGTGATGCGACCGACCGCACAGAAGCTCGGTATCGTCGTCTACCTGGTCACGGCCGCCGTGTTCGCGCTGATGACCGTCGACGCGATGGATTCGACCTCGATCGCGCTCATCGGCGCGGTCATGGTCGGGACCAACGTTATCGCGTCGCTCTCGCTCGTCGCGTCGGAGGACGTCGTCGACGGTCGCACCGACACCAGCGACGATCACGCGACCGACATCGGCACCGGCTTCCACTGACGACGCCATCCGCGCTCGACGCCGGTTCCCGGCGACGCTGACGCTCGTTCTCGACTGGAATCCCGGACGAACTCGCCACCCGAAAGTGCCGTTTGCGCTCAGGGTTTCGCTTGCTGGGCGGTCTCGCGGGCTTCTTCGAGGTCGATGTCGATATCGCGAGCGCGTCGCCTGATGGCGTCCGCGTCCGCCACAACGACCTCGCCCCTGGATTGCAGGACCTCGCCGTCGACCATCGTGAAGACGACGTCGTCGCCGTGCGCGCCGAACACGAGATGCGACAGGACGTCGTGCAGTGGCGTCGCTCGCGTCGTCCCCTCGGTCTCGATCCCGACGACGTCCGCGCGCCAGCCCTCCCGGAGCTCGCCGACGTCGTCGAATCCGGCGGCTCGCGCCCCGTTCACGGTCGCCATCTCGAAGATCTGCGACGCGGGCGTCGCCGTCGAGTCGAGCGCGTCGACCTTCTGCAGGAGGCTCGCTTGCCGCATCTCCGTGAACGGGTCGAGCGTGTTGTTGCACGGCGGACCGTCGTTCCCGAGTGCGACGTTGATGCCGCGGTCGAGGTAGTCGAGCACGGGCGCGATGCCGGACGCGAGCTTCATGTTCGAGGACGGACAGTGCGTGACGTGCGTCCCGGTCTCCTCGAGCACCTCGCGCTCGCTCTCCTCGGTCCACACGCAGTGTGCGAGCACGACGTCCTCGCCGGTGAGTCCGACCTCGTCGAGCCAGTGGATGTTCCGCATCCCGGTGTCCGCTTCGACGGTCTCGATCTCGCCGCGGTTCTCGCTGGCGTGCGTGTGGATCCGGACGTCCTCGTACTGGTCGGCGAGTTCGCGCGTCCCGCGAAGGCATTCCTCGGTACACGAGACGGCGAATCGCGGCGTGAGCGCGTACCGGATCCGGTCGTCGAACGTCTTGTGGTACGCCTCGATGAGTGCCTCGCTCTCCGCGAGCGCGTGCTCGGTCGTCTCCATGAGGTTCTCGGGCGACCGCTGGTCCATCATCACCTTCCCGAGGACGCCACGGATCCCCATCTCGCCGGCCGCCTCGAACGCGACGTCGGCGTGATTGACCGACAGGTGGTCGACGACGGTCGTCGTCCCGCTCTCGACGAGTTCCAGGTACCCGAGTTTCGCGGCTGCCTCCATCTCGGACGCGGACAGCGACGCCTCCATCGGGAGGATGTAGTCGAACAGCCAGTCGAGGAGTTCCGTGTCGTCCGCGATGCCACGCCCGAGGCTCTGCACCGAGTGCGTGTGCGCACCCACGAGCCCCGGAAGGAGCACGTCGTACCGTTCCTCCCGATGGCCGGGGTACGCGTCGACGACGTCCGCGCGGTCGCCGACGGCAACGATGCGTGCGCCCTCGACCGCGACCGCGCCGTCCTCGAGGACCGTCGTGGAGTCCGGGACGACCGTACCTGAGAGGATCATCTCCGTCGTATCGAAGCGGAGACGGAAAGAAAAACGTTGCCGCTCGGGGCCTGACTGGCGCGGCGAGGGCGTCGACGCGACCGCCGTCGTCAGTACTTGGGGTCAGCGCCCGTGGTCGCGTACACGTCGTCCATGATGTCGTCGCGTCGCGCCTGCCAGACCTCGAAGTCCGCGGGCGAACTCGGGTAGTTCTCGTAGTGCGCGAGCAGTTCGTCCGCGACGCGCTTGGTCCTGTAGAAGTTCCAGATCTGGCCCCAGTACCCGAAGCTCTTGATCGCGGCCTGGAGTTTGAGCTTCAGGCCGAAGCTCGTCGACCCCTCGTAGAGGGCTTCCGCGAGGTTCTCGCCGGGAAGGGCGGCGAGCAGCCCCATGAGGTCGTCGACGTCGACGGCCGTGGAGAGGATGTTGTACACGTCCAGGGCGGCGTACCGCCCGCCGAAGTGGTCCATGACGCGCTCGTTGTACTCCCAGAGCGCCGCTTCGCTCACGTCGCCCGCTTCGATGGCGTCGATCGCCTGCTCGGCCGCGTACTTGCCGGCGTACGCCGCACCGGCGATGCCGCCACCCGTGGTCGGGTTGACGTGTCCGGCGGCGTCCCCGACCGCGATGAACCCCGGCGCGACCGCGGAGTCGTAGGGGCGTCGCGTCGGCAACGCCGCACCGAGCTTGTCCGTCACCGTCGCTCCCTCGAACTCGGGGCGTGCACGGAGGTCGCGCTTGAGGTCCTCCACGAGCTGCATCGGCTCCTCTGTCATCTGGAAGCCCAGGCCGGCGTTGATCTCGGTGTCGGTGCGCGGGAAGTACCAGAGGTATCCGGCGGCGCGCTCCGTCGGCTTGAACACGAGGGCGTCGTCCCACTCGACGGGTTCGTCGACCTCGACGATCTCGCGGTACGCCGAGCAGAACTGCGAGTAGTTCACGTTCGTGTCGAACGTCGCGTCCTCGAGTTCGGCCTTGTCCTGGAGGATGCTGAGTGCGCCCGCGGCGTCCACGACGACGTCCGCGTCGTACGTCACGACGCGGCCGTTGCGTTTCCCGCGAACGCCAGCGACCTGACAGTCCTCGCCCTGTTCGACGTCCTGGACGACGGTGTCGTAGTGGAACTCGACGCCCGCGGACTCCGCGGCGTCGATGAGGAGGCGACCGTACTCCCAGCGGTCGATGACCGCGAGTTCGCCCGGAACCGGGATGTCGAGCACCGTGTTCTCCTTCGGGATCTCGAAGCGACCGTGGTCGACGCCCGTGTTCGTGAACGCACCCTCGATCTGGGACTTCGGGATGGCTTCGGGGAACGCGTCAGCGCCTTTGAGTGCGTCCCCGCACGCGATGTGGCCCGCCTCCTCCTCGTCCTTGCGTTCGACGACGACGACGTCGTACCCGGCCTGGGCGACCGTCGCCGCGGCGTAACAACCCGAGGTTCCGGCCCCGACGACGACGACGTCGTACTCGTGCGTGGTCATACGCTCGGGAAATCGCGCCACTATGAAGAAACTTTACACGCGATTCCGTCCCCAACAAGGCACCAGAATAGTGATAAAGAGTTTTGGTGGCGGTAGCTGTACGCGGCTACATGACCGAATACACCGTGGAGTTCGTAGGGACGGGGGAGGAGATCACCGTCTCCGACAAGCAGACGATCCTGAAGCGATGCATCGAGGAGGGGATCGCGCAGGAGTACTCGTGCCGCGTCGGTATGTGTCTGGCGTGCTCGGCGGAGATCGTGGAGGGCGACGTCACGCAGCCCGCGGCCCGCGGCCTCACGGACGAGGAGAAGGAGGACTACGCGCTGACGTGCATGGCGCGACCGACCTCCGACCTCAAGCTCGACCGCGGCAAGTACCCGCCGAGCATCGAGGACGACGTCGAAGCGATGGGCGACCAGACCGCGGCCGCGGACGACTGACCGGCGCTGATTCGGACGGCTGATTCGGACGGCTGATCCGGACGACTGCGGTGGGCTGACCCGAGCGATTCTGGCGGCGGGCGTGGTCGGCGAGTGGAGTCCGCACGGCTTTTATAACGAGACGTCGTTCCGTGGCGTATGGCCGGTACCGTCACTACGCTGTTCGCCTCTCTGCTCGCGTTCGCCGCCGGTGGACTGTTCGCGACGCCCTTCACGACCTACGACGACGATTCGAAGAACCAGGGCCTGGCCGCGATAAACGGGTTCGTGTTCGCTGGCGTGGCGTTCTACGTCGGACTGGACCTGTTCCTGTTCCTCGGTTCGCTCGTCACGGGCCTCGTCGTCGTCGGCGTCGCCACCGAAGTCATGCGGTAGGTGCATCCACCGGGTCGGTCTGACGCAGTCCGTCGATCTCTCGCAATCGCTTCCTCGCAGTCGATTCCTCGCAATCGCTTCCTCGCAGTCGATTCCTCGCAGTCGGTCCCTCACTCCGCGGCGCAGTTGTTCGGGCCGAGTTCGAGCTCGAACGCGACGTCGTCGTCGATCGTCTCGCGGCCGAGGTTCACGTCCACGATCCGCTCGTAGTTGTTCGGTCGTGGTGCGTCACCGAGGACGGCGTCGACGAACGACTCCCGGTCTCGACCGACCTCGGTCATCAGTTCGTGGACGGCCTCGACGGTCGTCGAGAACGTACCGTCGTCGCCGTGGCGCGCATCGGTGCCGTGATGCCCGGGGAACAGGCGCGTCTCCGGCGGGAGCGGGAGGAGCGCCTCCGTGATCGTCCGATGGAGTCGTTGCGCGAGCTCTCTGGCGGCGTGCTCGTCGTCCGCGTCGTCCGCGTCGTCGTCGGCGGCGTGCTCGAGGTCGGGTCGTGCGACCGCGTCGACGAACACCGAGTCGCCGACGAGGAGGACGTCACCGAACTCCAGGCCAGTCATCTCCGACGTGTGCCCCGGGAGGCCGACGGCGCGAACGGTCGCGTCGCCGAACGCGAGCGTCTCACCCGCGGCAAGCGGCCGCACGCCGTACGTCAACCCCCGTTCGCGCGCGCCCTCCGGAAGCACCGGCTGGGCGTCGGTACCGCGTGCGACCGCACGAACCCCCGAGACGTGGTCGGCGTGCACGTGCGTGTCGATGGCGTACGCGATGTCCGCGCCGCGTTCGCTCGCGTCCCGCGCATACCGGTCCGTGAACGCCCGCAACGGGTCGACGACCACCGCCTCGTCGCCGGAGACGAGCAGGTAACTCAGGCAACCCGTCGCGGGCCGGTCGTACTGGACGAGCGTCCCGGTCGCGGTCTCGGTCTCGGTGCTGACGAGGAGTCGCGCCCACCCCGCCATGCCGTTCTCGAGGTGCGACGCGTCGAAGCCAGTGTCCGCGAGGTCGTTCGCGACCTCCGCGCTCGCCTCGCCGACCGCGCACACGACGACGACTGGCTCCGCGGCGTCCCCGACCAGCTCCCCGACGTCGCCCGTCACCGACGCCTGCACGAACCGCGAGTAGGGAATCTGTTCGACGGTTATCGCTGGCCCGTCGACGTGCCACTCCTCGAACTCGTCGCGATCCCGCAGGTCGACGACGGTGAACTTCGTCCCGTCTGCGACGCGGGCCGCGAGTTCCCGGGGCGTGACCGTTGGCGCATCCGAGACGTCCTGGGAGGTCATACCGCGTTCTAGGAGACCCGGTGAGATAAACTTCAAGCCCGCTCGCGTTGACATCATCGTATGGACGCTGCCTCCCTCCGCGATAGCGTCGAAGCCGAGAAACGGACGCAACTGGACCGGCTCGGTTCCTCGAAGTACCTCATCGCGCTCACGGACGCGGACCTCACGGAGGACGTCGTTCTCGAAGCCGTCGCCGTCAGCGAGTACCTCGCGCGGGAGACGTTCGAGACGTATCGGGACGTCGAGGAGCACGACGTCGCGCGCGAGGCGTTCGCCGCGGTCGCCGAGCAGGAGGCCGAGCACTACGACCGCGTCTGCGAGCGCCTGGGGTCGCGCCCGGAACCCGACCACGCTGGTGCGGTTCACGGGTACCTCCGCGAACGCGACGACACCGTCGCACGACTCGGCGGCGGGCTCCTCGGCCGCCCGCTCGTGAGCACGCGAACGCACACGCAAGTCGTCTCGTTCTTCGTGAACGAAGCCGACCGCGCCGGCGCGGACCTGTTCCGCGAACTCAAGCGCGAGACCAGCGAGGAACTCGATTGCGGCGTCGACGCACTCGACGCCGTCTGCGAGACCGACGACGACTTCGAGCGCGCCCGCGGGACTGCCGAGTACACCATCCAGCTCGCGTACGACGAGTACGCCGACTCCCTGGAGGAACTCGGCGTCAACCCGAAGAGCGTCTGCTGACCCGAACAGTTCCGTAAATGACAAGTTCTGGTCGTGATACCCGACCAGCATGAACCACCGCTGCCCAGACTGCGGCGTTACGCTCGAAACCGTCGAATTCGGGATGCAGGACGCCTGGAACCCGCACGTCCGAACCGGCAAGAAGAAAGACGGCCTCCTCGGCAAACTCGGCGTCGACGACACGACCCCCGTCGACGCCGGCATGTGCCCCGAATGCGGCCTCGTCCGCCTGTACGCGGACGTCGAGCACTGACTCGACGCGGAGTCGCGGTCGCGGTCCCCGTCGCGATCGCCGAACCCACGGTTCGCGGCCCGTCACCGCCGTCGTCGGCGACGACTCGCCGTCGCATCCACGACGGATCGCGGTCGGTTCAGTCGTCCACGGCCTCGTCGTCGCTCGTCACGCTCCGGTGGACGTCCACCGCGTCGCGGGACGTCGGCTCCCCCAGTTCCTCCGGGGACGGTTCGTCCGCCCCCGGCGTCGAACCGCCGTGGGGCGAGTCCTCGGCGGACGCGGTGGCTTCGTCAGTGCCCGCGAGCTCCGGACTGGCGTCGTCTCCATCCGGATGGAACAGCCACGGGACGACGATGCGCGCGAACTCGTAGAGAACCACCAGGACGAACGGCCCGAGGAAGATCCCGTACCACCCGAAGAGGAACGGTCCGAGCGTGTACGCGAGCATCACCGCGCCGACGTGGAGCGTCCGCCCGCTCACGTACGGCCGCAGTAGCTGGTCGGGGACGTAGTCGACGACGACGAAGGAAACGACGAGGAACGTTACCGGAAACCAGAGGTCCGCCGGGCCGGACAGCGCGGCGAGGCCGAACAGGTACGCGGCCAGCGGAATCGTCACGAGCTTGATGCCGATGACGGGGATGAGGCTCGCGACGCCGACGAGCAACCCGAGGAGCAACGGCTCCGGGATGGTCGACGACGGCGGCGACACGAGGTTCAGCGCGACGAACGTCGCCACCGCCAGGAACCCCGTGAGGAGCGCGTTCAAGATGTTCCCGAAGTAGACGTTCTTCAGGTCCCGGTCCACCGCGGTGAAGTACGCGTCGAGAACCCCGCCCTGCTCGACGAACGTCCCGCGCGCCCACGCCGCCACCCGGTAGTCGTCGCGGAGCAGATAGAACGTGATGATGAGGACGACGAACCCGTGGACGAGCACGGTGAACAACTGACCGACCGTCGAGACCACGATACCAATCCCGTCCCCCAGGCCCGCGCCGAGCGCCGGGTCCGCGATCCGCATCGGGTCCTCGAGGATCGCGGCGACCGTCCCCGAGACGTCCGAGAGGAGCGAGTCGAGGTTCGCGTACGGCTCCAGGAGCGCCGTCAACTGTTCGCTGAGCTCGCTATCGAGCACGTCCGAGAACGCGCGCACCGCCACCACCACCGTCCACCCGACGAGCGCCAGCACCGGGAGCCCGACCGTGAACAACGTCACCGCGACGGCGACCGTCCGCGACTCGATCCGCGGATGCACGAACCGCGAGAACACCGGCCGCGACACGTAGTACGCGAACACGCCCAACACGACCGTCCCCACGTACCGCCACACGAGGTACGCGAACACGACCGTCAGCGCGAACGCGACCACCCACAACGCGATGCGGCCACGCTCGACCTCGAGCAACGCCAGCCAGCGCTCGTCGCGCACCCGGTTCTCCTCGCCCGATTCCGCGGCCGGCTCGTCCTCGTTCGATGCACCTTCGTTCATTATTGACATCCTCCCCGCCCTGAAGCGCGAGGATTCCAGCGCGGGACAGCGGGCCGGTCCCGCGTCCCCGCTGGCAACTTCTCGCCTGCCGAACGAGGTCCGGTGAGGCGATACCGGGTGTGTGCGCGATACGTCGGCCCCGCGAGGGGTGTGGCGTGTTCGGCGTCCGTTCGGACGCGGTATCCGCTTGCACCGTGCATCCCGTTCGTCTCGGCGAGACGGCGGGGATGCCACCGGTCGCAGGTTTCCCCGCGTCCGGGCACGGGCCGTGCCATCGGCCTGCCTGCCCTTCGTGCCACGGCGGGCAGGCACAATCGAGCGAGGGTCGCTTTTTGCCTGTCGTGTCACCACGACCTCGGTGACGCCTTCTCGGGAACGGTATGGTGGCCTTCGTCGTCCGGGCGGAACCCAATCCAACCGCCAGTTTTTGCCCGTTGTGCTCACCCATAGAGACGCTGTCCGAGGGGTTAATTCCGGCGGTCGTGGCGTCGTTACCGGATTCATCCCCGCCGTGAACGGCGGGGCTTTCTCCTCGTACTTCCGTAACCTCGCGACCCCGACGGACGAGACGCCACTCCGAGCCGACGACGCCACTCGCTAGCACCCGGTTCACTCGACCACACGCACCCGCCCGGAAAAACGATACTGCAGGATAACATCCCAGTTACGACCACTCACAGACCACCTGCTCGCGAACATCGCAGACAGAGCCAACCAGGAACACCAACGACGCGCTGGCGTGGATCAGAGTACGCCTCGTCAAATACGGAAAATCGAAGATCTTCCCGCCCGACTTCGCTTCGCTCAATCGAACGATTCGAATCAGAGATTCGCAGGCTCGACTTCGCTTCGCTCAATCGAACGATTCGAATCAGAGATTCGCAGGCTCGACTTCGCTTCGCTCAATCGAACGATTC